>Ga0247609_10001755_pt1 | contig 24742 bp, 25 predicted proteins | sample 172DNAGHGlowgp2_FD_193487 | JGI IMG/M metagenome (GOLD analysis project Ga0247609, IMG submission 193487) | Sheep rumen microbial communities from Palmerston North, Manawatu-Wanganui, New Zealand - 1728 DNA GHGlow gp2 | ecosystem: Host-associated > Mammals > Digestive system > Stomach > Rumen ...
TGTGTGTTATTGTTCATCGCAGTCGGTTTTGATGGTTTGTAATTCGACTGCAAAATTACTGAGACTGCAGAAACCTCACAAGACGGCTTTCACCGTAAACTTACATTACTTCAACCAGTTTTTCACAGCCTTTCCAAGCTGCAAATCCCAACATACAACCAACTGTGTTATGGATAATGTCATCTATTTCAAAACTTCCTTACTTGAACACCAATTGAAGCACCTCTATTCCTATTGAGAGTCCCATCCCCAACACGAATGCAGTAAGCCATTGTTGTTTATTCGTTCCTTTACTTTCAGCCTATTCACGTTCAAAAAGATACTTGGCGCAAAACACAAAGTGTTCCATGGAAAAATCTTGGCAATAGCCAATGTGTCTTTAACTTTATTGGGTTTGCTTCCTTTCAGAATGAAGCGCAGAACCGCCTCACCCTTCTCTTGCCAACGCTTATCTGCATCATATAACGGCACTGCCTCTTTTAGCATTCCCAGATTATCGACCGCCACTGCAGCAAAGGCTTTCCATTCTGTCATTAGCCCTGCTTTGTGCAAACGGCTTTCCAACAAGCTTGAATCAATCTCATCTTGGTATGTCCACATCAACCTACACCAGTCACATAATTGGCGTAGAGCAAAACCTCCTTTATAAAAGTGTCGCACAAAGTGAGTGAACAATAAGAAGAGATCGTTATTGGCATCAGGCATCAAAATTTCCGTATCACCACAAAACCAAGTACGGACTCTTCTGTTCTGAAACGTATCTTCTTGCACCTCATCTATCACCTTGTCCATTCTTGACGAGAGACTGTTTCTGAGTGTGCCATGGAGTTCAACAAACCAGCCGTCAATCGTCAAGCCATAGCTTTTTGTGTATTTGGCATCCTGAACTTTTGCAGCAGCTAACGGTTTCAGTAATTCGACTGCTTTTGGAAAGTCTTCTTTCGAAAAGAAAAAGTCAATATCGCCAGAAGCTCGCCATAAGGGTCGCATGTAGCATTGTGATATGCCTTGTCCCTTCACCAGCAATGGCTTAATCCCCGCATCCCGCATTTGCACAATAGTCCTGGCAATGAAGCTGTTCATGGCAAGGTTGCGTTGCTCAATCAATTGGCACATTCCCACCAATTTCAACTTCTCGGTCAGTGGTAACCTATAAACTGACAGCTTTTCACATCCTGCTGTCAGCAAGCCCGTTACCGACTGTGTTTGTGCCATTTGAAAAACGGCATCAAAATCGACATCTTTAGCCAGCCAAGTCTCTTTTTCCCATAGGCCAGCACTAATCAAGGCAAGAAACGCCTTTTTGTCTCCCATAAAGTTTAGATGGTTTCGCCAGCATATTTCATTTTCTTACCTAACACCGTGCAAAAAATCATCTGCATATCCTTGATGAAAGAATAATGGCGATAATAATAGCAATTCAACCTTACCTTATCAGGGTATATCACGTTATCATTATACCACACCGCCACCTCTTGATCCGTCATCTTATCAAAATCAGGCTTTTCCTTACCTGAATCTTGAAACTTGAAACTTGAAACCAAGTTCCTTGCATTGGCAAGGTACTCGTCTTCAAGACGATATTTCAATGTAGCTGGACCAGTAATACCAGGTCTTAATCTCAGAACATCTCGGTCATCACCCTCCAATTTGTCGGCATAACCCGGAACGTCTGGACGAGGGCCGACGAAGCTCATGTTACCAATCAACACATCCCAAAGCCCAGGAAGTTCGTCCAGCTTGTAGTGACGCAACTTGGCACCAAGTGGCGTGATACGGCTGTCCCCAGCCACACTTACGGTGCTGCCGTTGTGCTTCACTGTCATGGTGCGAAACTTGTGGCACTTGAACAACTTACCGCCTTTACCCACACGGTTTTGCACAAAAAAGGCTGGACCACCAGGCATCTTAACCTTCACAAGAATGGCCACAATCACAAGTGCCGGCCAAAGTATGAGCAGCCCAATGAATGACACTATTCTGTCGAACAACCATTTCAATACCATATCTCTATCCTTGTAATATTTCTAAATATAATTCGTTTTCAGGCATTTCTTTCACCACCTTTACATTGCTGGCGGATAATGCCGAACGGTATGAAGCCACATTGTCTTTCGATACTGTTTCAAACAAACGTAATCCTATACCAAAACCAACCTCATTCAATATCTTGTTCATGGCAGTTCCCAATCCTTTTCCACGATAATCTATATCCACCATCCTACCTCGGAACCCTTGACCATGAAAGAAACTCTTGTTGAAACAATACCCCGCTAAATTATCATTGCTTTTATCTATCAGCACATAGGCGAGAAACGATTTGTTTTTCTGCAACCTTTTGATGCTTTGTCCATCAAAACTATGGGGATGAAAAAAAGCGAAAGCCTCTTCCGGCTGACGGGCAAAAAAATCCACCATTTTATCAGTTTGAACCTCTTTCAGCGGCACAATATCATACCCATTAGGAACAAATGAAAAATGAAAAGATTTCAACTTCTTTCCATACCTAAGGGCGAAAAGCAAGGAATTCAGCCATTCAATTAAGTTCCAAAGCCAACTCAACTTATCTCTTAGAAAATGCGCTATATTATAAATCATATCTTTTTATGACAATAGAATTATTTTGCTTCAAATGTTTCTTCCAAAAAGTTCACAAACTTTTTTCCCAGAATATCCCTTGCGAACTCTCTTTCAGCCAAAGCCCTGCCATTCTTGCCACACTCTGCTCTCAATTCAGGATTTTCTGCCAATCTAATCACTGCATCGGCAAACAGATCTGGTTTTTCTGGCTCTATGGCAATGCCACATTTGTTTTCGTTAATCATATCAGCCAGCCAACCCGGATAGTTGTTCACCACCGGCAAACCCGACGCGATGTAGTCGAAGAACTTGTTTGGCGAGGTTCCGTAATAGAACGCTGGAACATTGGCCAATATCATCAAACCTATATCGGCACGTTTCATCACCTCATTTAACTCTTTCTTCGGCATCTTTCCCAAGAAAATGCAATTGTTGAGTTGCTCTTTCTCAGCACGTTCCACCAAATGTTGCTTCATCTTGCCTTCACCCACAAACACCAGCTTCACATCCTCTCGACCACGGGCTTTCAACACTGCAGCCATATCCAGCACTGCATCCAACCCGTTAGCTATGCCATGAGCACCTGTGAACACGGCAACCGTATCGGTTGGTTTCACACCAGGAATGACATCAGGCTTCTCGTTTGAAGGTGAGAACAAATCCAAATCGCAACCGTTGGGAACCATGGCAATCGGCTTACCCTTCTGGCTACGGCGTTTGATACCCTCGCATATTCCAGGCGACAAACCAATGCAAGCATCAGCGGCATGATAGCTGCGTTTTTCCAACACACTCATACCCCACAAGAAGAACGGGTTCTTCATCCCCAAAGCCTTGGGCAATTCAGGCCAAAGGTCTCGCACTTCAAACACAAACTTTTTCTTGCGGAACCACTTGGCCATAATACCAGGCAGACCATCGGTCAGCGGAGTGCTGGTGGCAAACAGCAGGTCATAGTCCTCTTTCAGTGCCAAGCCCATGGCTTTTTTGGCAAACTTCAAAAAAATAATGGCTCTCTTGCCAACACTGTCGTTATTGGAATACGGCAAGGAAATCTGAATCACATCTATTCCATCCACATCGCCACGATAGATATTTTTCTTGCTGGTTTCCGGCAACCCCAATCTCTTATGGTCTCCACCGCACACCATAGTTACCTGATGACCCTTTTGAAGCAAACGTTTTGCCATCTGATAAGGACGCAATGCACCTCCTGTAGTCGGAGTGTCAAAATGCTCTGCAAAATATATTACTTTCATTTTTATATGATTTGAATTCTTGTTGTAATGCTGTTTCCTTTGGTTACAAACTCAATCTGTTGAACTTCCCTTTTCACACCATAATAATCCGAAGTCCAGCCTGGTTTTTCGTTTCTTTCACCATTGGAATTAAATCCTATCTCATTGTCGGTATGCCAAAGCTGGCGTTTAACCATATCAGCTGGCGCACCCTCGATGGTATCCGCAACTTCCCATTCAGCCACACCTTTCTTTTTCCTAACAATGCGATGAACAATGATTCCTTCTCCCACATGTTTGAATGCATTCACTTTACCTTCAAACACGTATTCATCACCCTCTTCGAGCAAATCAGCCGACAATAATGTAGGAGGATAAAGCCATATAAAACGCATGCCTTTCTGCATTTGGTCGTAATCGCCAAGCATAATGGTGTTGTGCGACTCCGTACCTGCAAAGTAACGCACTGTGTTTTCATCGGTGTTATACATGAACGAGCCACCATCCAACAGAACATTCTTTCCTTTGTGCCACACATCAAGATGCAGCTGGTCGGTGCTGCCGTTTGTTTTGAACAGACCACAACGGATGAATGACAAGGTATCATCCTCTCGAATGAGGTAATATCCAGATTTCTCAAACCTCACCAAACCAAATTGCTTCTCTATTTTGTTGAACCGCTTTCTTGTTGCAGGCACGTTTATACCAATCCATTGAGCATCCTCCAAACAACCATCATAAAGCGATTGCCCTGTCAACAGACTATGCAATGCATCCAACTGCGGACGATAATCCCTGTAGTCAGCATCTGAAAGAGGGAAAAACAAGGCTCCGTCATTGGCTCCATAATTAGGCAACCAGCCATTCGATGGCTCTTGACATTGGAATAAGAAGTTAACCGACTTGTATGCTTTATCATACACAAAGTCGCTAAACTTCTCGCCATGCTTATCCGCAAGTGCGATAGCGTAGGTAAGCAACTGAATAACCACCCGATGATAGTTCATCGAGTCTTGGATAAACGTGCCGTCATCCTCAATCTGATAGTCAATCTCTTGCTCAAACCATTTCTTACCGTTCTTTTTCCATTTGCTTGCATCAGGCATCTGAGGAAACATCATGCCCATCAGATACAAAGTCAAAGTCTCGGTAATGGCATGATTATTCCGAACCGCGATACGCGAGAAATTGATGTTCTCGTACACGTGGTCAATCTGCCAATAAATTGACGTTATAATCTTGTTCCAACGTTCATCTGTCAGAGCTTCGCTGTTCTTATAGAAGTTCAGTGCAAACAGCCAATTTAACACTCGCAGCGAAGTTTCCTGACTGCATTTATAATTGGGGCCACAATTCAAGGGGTTTTTTTCTATCCAATCCAGTATTTGGCCAATGGCAAACTCGGCATGGTCTTCATCGAAGTGGTAATCGTAACGGCATACCGTCAACAGCCAAGAAAAGCGCGACTTTTCCCACACAAATTTGATGTCGCCAGCTTTAGAATCAATATCTTCTATTTGCGTCCAATGCTGATGAATATCATATTTGTAATCCGTAATTGGGTTAGTCACCCAATCATAGTTCAAGCCGAGATTATACCAAGTATGAGAGAAGAAGGGAACTTCGCCTCTGTAAATCTTCTCTGCCTTTTCTTTCAGGGCGTCTGATGGTTTTTGGGGCACCAACAGCGTTTCACGGGAAACAAATAAAAAACCATTCTCTTCCCTGAAATCCCTGAGTGAAACATATTCTACCTCCACCAAAGTTGTGGGATATTGCCTTTTCAACAACCCACATTTCCTACGCATTTCATAGTAGGCACGAAAGAACACATATCTTAGCCCTTTGCCCTTAATAACTGATAACACTGTTTGAATATTCATTCAACTGAAACTTTTTGTTTGAACCTTAGCCCTACTACCTCTTTTTTGTTTAATCCTAATCCTTGGCTTTTGAGAGGTCTTGATTTTTTTATTGCAAACACTCAAATCCATGCCCATACCGTGAACATTAAGTCCCTCAATATCCACAAAAGGCAAATATCCAACAGTTTGTTCACTATCAACGTCACCACCAACTCTAAAAACGTAAATTGCATTTAATTTATCCGAGGGATAAACATTCAATCCCCTGACCTTAATGCTTGGCCAATATTTCTTACACAATTCTAATCGGCCATTCACCTCATTGTCGAGTTCACCGGCATAGCATAAGGCATCCCGTCCCTTGACTGGATACCAAAAGCAGTCATATATTTCAATGTCAAACGGAACGTATGCGTTATAATCCGCCCGAATCCAAACGGGTTGGGAGTTGACAAAAGAGCATCTTCTAAAAACAATCTTTCCGTAAAAAGAAGCCACCGGGAAATACATCCCTTTGAATGTACAATCCTCCATCTCCGCATCCCGTCCGTAACAATGGATGTCATACCTGTTAATCTTGCAGTTTTTCAGAAATGACTTATTGATGTTGCTGTTGCAAATAATACCCTGTTTCACATTACCGCTAACATTGTATAATTTTACATTCCAAACATTGTTCATAGAAATGCCATACCCATACTTGTCATCCTGAGTGTACATCCCCTCAATAGTGATGTTGCGATATGTTACATTTGCGCTACAATCAACCACTATGATATTATCACCATATTTGCTGTCATCTTCGGGTGTATAACACTGAATATCGTAAAGTTCAATGTTATTGATGTTGGCTACAGAAATGAGAAACGTCATGTATTTCGAGCCATCTGACCTAATGAAAGTGAGATTGCCTATTTTTTTTGGTTTCAAGTCTGCCTCAACATATCTGCATTCAGGAAGTGACACCCCTTGGTTACCGTATGGCGTGATAGTCTTGTTCTGTGCTATGCCATTTATCAACAATAGCACATCCCTTCGTATTGCACCATAATTATGCCCCTTTCTATGTTCCACCCATGGTTTGGCATCTTTTATTAGTAATAGTTTCACGCCGTATTTTAGTTCTGGAACAGAGCGGAAATCACCTCTGTCTATGATGGATTGAGGAACCTCTATGTTTTTTGCCGTTCTACTACAGACAAACAAATAATGGTTTTTCCAATTGTTTTTTACGGTCAGCTTCAAACCCTTAAAGTCCTGAGACTCATCTATGATGATCGGTTTGGCATTTTGAGGTATCTCTATTGACAAACTGCCTATACCACTATAATCTACAGTTGTGCCTAATCTGTTGGCTTCATTATGGGCTTTATACAACGCCCAGTATCTTTCCTCTCCACTTTTTGCTTTTAACAAACCATAGTTTTGAGGTCTTACAGTAGCGCCAACAGTATATGTTGTGAAAAAAAAGAGAACAATGTTAAATAGTACTGATTTACTCATGGACTAAAACGATAAGTATTGCCGCACTACAAATGGTTGATTGTAGTCATACGGTATCTTAACCTTAAAATCATTCCATTGCGGTTTTTTGCTATCTTCGACAACTTTAACAATCGTGTTCTTTATACTATTCACATCTTCTATATCTGCATAATAAGAAATACACCCATCTTCATAAAGATCATACATTAGTCCATTCTTAGGACTTAAAGTTAATATCCTCTTTCCTTCCATCATGAAATCAGAGACTTTGGTAGGAAGGAAAATACCCTCCTCACAAGGTGCTTCTATTATTACAGCGACATCGTAATCCTTGAGTACTTGTAGGCTCGTTAGATATGGCACAGGGTCCATTACATTTACAACCTCTTTCAATACGCCCTCTTTTATCATTTCCTCGTCCTCATTATTCAATTTGCCCATAAAAGAAAAACAAATATCATTAGAAGATATTATATTTTCGGATAGCAATTCCTTTAATGCAATCAGTAAATTTGTGGCTTTTCGAGGCGAGATACATTTCCCGGAATGAATAAATTTTATTTTTCCACCATTAAAGACTTTAGGGGTATGTAAATCACCCACAATGACATGCGGTATAATATAGATATCCTTATCATTTGCGTTTAAATACGAATTCATGTATTTGGCTAGCCGCTGGTTAGGATAAATAAAGATGTCTGCATTTTTCATCATCTCTATTTCTTTCGTATTATCTTTTATTATATCCTCACCTTTACCTTTGCCGTATGGTGATGGGTACATGTTTTGTGGTTGCGGATCATTCCAAGTACATACCCACTTTACGCCAAAGTAATTTTTAAGGTAATTTCCAATATAGTGAGCTGGTGCTGCTCGTGTCAGAACATAATCATATTGATTTCTTTTTACTAAATCAATGGCAACAGGTAAAGCCTGAGCTGCCCAATGGTCGCCTTTATGAACTACACCAAAGCGAAAAAAAGTCTTTGCATGCTGCCAGATGGTAATCGGCGTAATTCTATTATCCACCTCTATCATGTGAAGTGAATTTAGTTTTACATCATAATTCTCCAGGGCATCTGACGGATACTGCATCAACTTCTTCTTTTTAGTCACTACATCAATGATAAACTCTCCGCTCTTGGATAATGCTGATAACAGTCTAACATTGACTATTTCTTCAGCCCCATTTACTGGGAAACATGAATGAGAAATAAATAATATTCGTTTCATAATATCATCTTATTACTTTTGTATAACAACTGTATTTTACAGTCACTTCACTGATTATATTTATCATGTAGTTCTCTCCAGGTTTCTTTTCTGTTTTCTTTGATTATTCTCATGGGGTTTCCTACTACAGTACAGTTTGACGGCACATCTTTATTGACCACGCTATTTGAACCTATTAGCACGTTGTCGCCAATAGTTATTTCTCCGAAAACAACACTACCCGTTCCGACATATACATTATTGCCAATAACGGGAACGCCTTTATCACCCAGCCTTTTCCCTATCGTCACATTCTGGGCAATAAGGCAATTGTCACCAATGACAGCATTGCTATGGATGATAGTTCCAATGCCCCAGTAACCTACATCAGTGCCTTTTCCAATTTTGGCTGTTCCTGGAATCCAACATTTGAAGAATAATCTGTTGCAATAAGAAAAGAATTTTCCAAGGGTTTTCATCTTGTGACTATAGAAAAACCTTGATATTTTGTAATTTGCGAGGGGGGGGTCATAACTATTTGATATTTAATTATTTATAATGTTTTTATTCTGTCTTTCAATTCTTCAAGATAAATACCGATATTCATCTCATTATGTTTCTTTTCACAATTATCCACAATATGGTTATAATACTCCGGATCATCTCTGAGACGTTTCAAAGCTGACACCAACTCTGATTTGTCTGTATGTGAAACGGCAACGCCTACACCCCAATCTGCCACAAGTTCAGAAAGATAGGTATTCTTGGCCACAATAATGGGAAGGCCACAATAAACAGACTCGTAGAGCTTGTTAGGAAGAGCAATTCGCACGTTGGGGTTATCGGCATCATAAACGGAATAAATGGCATCCATCATACCATAGAGACTTGCTATATCTTTCGCATAATCATATTTTCCGAGCAACTTCACATTAGGTTGTTTTTCACAAAATTCAATGAAATCTGAATTGTTCCCCACCGAAGCACCTGCCATCACCACTTGCACATCTAAATCCTTTGCCGCGTCCAACATCAAGAACATCTGATCAAGATATCGTATGCCGCCTATAAAGCCCAACACAAACGGTCTCTTCTCTTTTTTCCTGCAAAACGTGTCAAAGGCAGAAAGCTCTGGCATGTTTGGGACAAAAACCACTTTATCTTTTGGGTAGAATTCGTGATAATGGGCATCATAGAATTTCATTGAAGTCACAACCAACAAATCCACGCAATCAAACTTTTTACGTTCGGTATGGCATATTTTTGCATCAATCATTCTCTGTACTATTGACTTTTTGGAATCTTTGATGAAACTTTCCCTTAAGTCGGCAACCTCATATACAACATGAACTTTATGGCTCATCGCATAATCATAAACAGCCAATAAGGTATCCAAACCTGATGTATAAATTAAATCGGGCTGTAATTCATGTAGCTTGCCTACAATGAACGATTTTATGCCCCTTGTTGCTTTCATCCTGCGAAACAACTGACTCGCAGGTGGTACATCCATGGTGGCTATATAATGATCCACCCCTGGAATATCCTGTTTTGTAAAGATGTCTTGATTTGTCCTTTTGATACATACAACCGAAACATCATTCTCTTCTTTCAAAGCATAAATACGTTTATACATTCTTGGATTTGGCAGAAAGCCCAACACAAATACGACCTTCATTTTTCTTGGTTTTTATATTTTTTTGCAACTTCATCAAGTGTATGAAATTCATTGCCAGCAGACAACATACTTTCAACAAATTGTTTTAGATTTCGTAAAGAAGCATCTGTAACTGCTTTGGGGTGTCCTATAACAACAAGATTATCCGCCCCTTTCCTTTTATTACTCTCGTAAACCTTCATTAATTCCAAAGAAGAAAAGCCGTCAATAGTTGCTGTCATTCTGACCGTTCCGATAAACTTTTTTAAGTGTTCTAACAAACTTTGCCAACGAGTCAATTGCGTCCCAACACCTTTTCCGTCACCATAAACAACCTTAGGCTGGTACTGAGATAATAGTTTTCTCTTCTTAATTAAATAGACCAATGACGACATCTTTTCCGACACTGAAATTGGCATTTCAATGAATGTATCGCAACCACCATCAACTTCCTTGCAGACATTATCCTTAAAAAAATACAAGGATTTCTTAGGTGACTTTTGATAGTCATATCGCTGGAAACGTGATTTTACCTTTGCTCCTGGGATTACAGACGTATCAAGCAAAATACCATTCTCTCGGAACAGTTTACCATACCAACTGTATTCACAAAGAGAATAGCCCCCTGCACGGAATGCACAAACTTTTTTCCCTATTGATTCCTCAATAATATCAACGCCTTTTTTAAAGGCAGTAGTCAACACATCCATAGGCACATCGCTCAACTTATAATGCTCAAAATCCATTTTCCAACCCTGATCAATCTCATAGTCAGAATAAATCCACTGAGGGTGAAAATGATATTGAATGCTATGACCACGCCGGTCCATCTCCTTAATATTGTCTATAACGGTCAGGTAATCGCCATTTACACCAATAATAGAATCCTTCAATTGCCACATCCTGTACAGATACGCGCCATCTACTAGAACTGACAGTTTAGTATCTGTTTTTTCAAGAACATCCATCATTTCTTTCATGGGTCTGACTAGACAGTTTTGAGGAGTTCCAGTAGTGGCTCCTAAGAAAAGCTCATAATCAAGAGTTAAATATATATTCATTGCTCAAAGCGTATATTACGCATCTTTATTATTTTAGCTGTCAGTTCATATTTCCAAGAATACGCTTCCATGCTTTCTGTGGGTCTCCTATTTCCTCTAAATGCATAAAATAATTCTTACAATCTGTTTTCAAGACAGAGAGGATTGAATCTTTTAATCCTTTTGTATCTTGAAAGACGCAATGTTCATTATTAATATATGGCAGATATGCTTTCAAGGATGGACAATCGCTAAATACACAAGGTATTTGGTTGGCAAAACACTCATTTAAAACTCCACTTGACCTATATTTAAAGTCCTGTGAATAGAAAAGAACAATGCAAGTACTTTTCAGGAACAAATAATCATATTCTTCTTGGGTTAAATATCCTTCAATAATAATGATATTTGACTTTGACTCTCTTTTGACAGGTGATTTTGTAATCAGTTTTAGTCCATGTACCTTTAGAAAATCATTGAAATCATCATTATAAATAAACTGGCCAACCACATCTATGGTTGAAAGCGAAAGGGATGGCAGAAATATAACTTTATCCGCAGTATTTAATGAGAACTTATTTTTCATTTGCCGCTCATCATCTATTGTCATTTCCTTACGAATTATAGGAGTGAATCCATGAGGTACAATCGACACATCATCAACCCCAAACATCTCCAGCCTTGTTTTCATATAGTTATTGAATACGATGTGCTTAACGCGCCTGCTTAAACGACGTAATGGAAACCCAAGGGTTTTACTGTCCAATAGTCCTATCGTATTATGATCAATAACAATGGCATTTTTAAATTTCCCTGACAAATATAAAGCAAGAGGATCGTATGAGGCAAGAATAATATGATCCCATTTCTCTTTTGAAATTCTTTTCCAGACCCACCTTAGCATACCAGCGAGTCTTAGTCTTGACTTATAATAGCCTTCCCCTTTTTTATAAAACTTCTCCGGTACGTCTAAATAATGATAAACATGAGGGAAATCATACTTATAATACCCCTCCTTGAATATGGTATAAACATCGCCATGTTGACTTAATGCTTTTAAATGAATACTGTTAAAAGTATAATGCCCAACAGGGCTCCACATGTCGAAATACAATATTCTACTCATATTTTATGTTTTTTGAACTCTATGCTCCGCTGCAAAAAGAAGCATCACACCTATTACACCCATAAGAACGTCAAAATAAAACCACAGCAAAAGAAACATCAAACTGGACAAATATAAATAATTCTTCGATGCTTTTCTACACATGGCTATTATTAAAGACATTAACATAAAGAAACCTATGAACCCATTCAACATAGGAACCGTTACAAAAGTATCATGCCCATACGAGAATTGACCAGTCATAATATCTTCCATCGAAAAGGCTCCATTGGCAAGATCATATCCAGAAAAAAGATTCAGATAGTCCCTATAATAACCACCAAAACCTCGTCCAAGGGTTAAGTAAAGAGGGTTTCTTATATCCTCATAAATAATATTGCTTAATTCTGCAACTCGAATATAGGGAGATGCAGACACATCACTCATACTACCTTGACCAGTAAAGAAGTTTGTCAAAGATTCAACACTTCTCATTTTCCATTCAAGGTTACCCTCTTGTTCTTCAGCTCCCGATGACATTAGTAGTTTTAATGTAGGATAACCCACAACGGCTAAAAGAATGATAATTAGTATTTTAATTTGATTAAAACCTCCAATATTCTGACGTACATTTTTTCTAAAACTCATTATCACTGTTGCTCCAAATAAAATAAACATCGAATATATCTGTTTTCCACTGGTATGAGCAGTCATCAAATATAATTCCAAACCAACAATAATTAGAATCGGAATGCTCCTTTTTTGAAACAATAATAAAGGAATCAGGATAAAGCAATATGCACTCAAGCTGCAAGAACCAATCACTATTAAATCTTGCTTGAGGCCTGTTAAAAGACATATAAAGTCAAAGATCACAGCAATTGCAAGAATAAATGGTATTATATTATAAAAATCATCCTTTAACGAGGTCTCATACTCGTACAAATAAGACCATGCAAATCCCAAACAAAGAAGTGCGTAATAACTATACTGTAAGAAATTAATAAACGAATAGTCTAATAACATCAATCCAAGAACACCAAGAAGGATACCAGTTGCCGTACAATAAACTAAAAACTTAAAAAGCTTATAAAAAGTCGTTTGTTTAACTTCTTGTGATATTTTCTTATATGAGTTTTGCACAATTATGATGATATATGTCAAAACCAAAGAATACCTTAATCCATGAAATCCATAATTAGCATAGTTAAAACTTATGTTAGATGTAATATTATTAAGAAACAAAAAATCCTCCGTAAAAATATTAGAGAAACTTGTTACAAAAAAAATAGTATGCCAAAACAATGCCTTGTCGGTTTGTTTGCGAAATAAAAAGAATAAAACAACAATGAATTCAGGTATAGTAATAGCCAAATTCAAAGTTTTTAGATTGAATAAGCCATTCAAAACTATCAGAATGGAAATAATGATTATTTGCTTAATTTTCATAAAATTATGATACTAAACTAAAGCACATAAACTCAATTGAAAATCCGGCTGATGAACAACCTTACTTTAATATAACCTTTATAGCAGGCTTTAGTGAAATAATGGCTTGACAGGAATGCCGTATACTTTTCTTTCGCACTTAACCCCCTCACACTGTGCTTGTATTGATTAACCAGATTAACATCTCCGATATCACACGCCTTCATGAGTAATCTACGGTTTAACCAATTGTCCAAAATAGGAAATAGTTTATCAGCATCTAAATTATACTTGTCAATAAAAAATTTTGATACGGCAACACTGCTCTCATAAAAAGCCTTGAATTTATCAAAATCCTCAAAATGACTGGCTGAATTGGGCAATACCCTGTACACCGACATAGGTTCAGCTATATAACCAATTTTAGAAACCATGGCACAATGCAAAACCCTAGGCCAATCACCCATTTTCCATTCAGGACGCGGCTCTATCTCTTGGTTATATCTATCTACTAATGATTGTCTCTTAAGCACCGAAGCATTAAAGATATAATTACCCAACAATAAATCTTCTAATCCACGATATTCATGACCAAAAACACCCTGCTTCATTCCAATTCCCTGGTCATAAATTTTGGATGCACTACATACCATCCCATAACTCTCATTATCTTCCAAAAAATCCACTTGCTTTTGTAACTTGCATGGATCTATCCAGTAATCGTCACCTTCGCAAAGAGCTATATATTTGGCAACTTTCCAGTCTTTAAAATAAGATTTTTTGGATTTTTGTTTACTTCTGTGATTATATTTGAGATAATAGACCACAAAATAGCATTTTTTGTTAATTTTATGGCGAGCGAATACTTGAACATAGTCATTTGTCTCTTTTTGGGAAAAAACTGCCTTATCTTCAAAGTCGAAATTTTCTTCCATATATGCACGGATGATTTCTTGTTCACCATCGTTGCTTGCATCATCAATTATAACACAGACAAAAGGGAATGCGGTTTTCTGCATACAAAAACCATTCATAGCATCCTTAATGTATGGCGCGTGGTTAAAAGTTATACAATCCACACGCACCATGAATTTGTAATTATCCATATTACTTTCTTTTTGTTTTTTGAATAAACGGAATCACCAATTCTTTTACCTCTTCATATTCCTTTATTCTTGTCAATTTACAAAGCAAGAAGAAAACAGAAATACCGATAAAGATTTGCAAGGGAAGGACTAACCAATACGAGAATGGCAGGTACTTCAAAAACCAGACCGATAATGCCACAATTGTAGCTATTCTATAACCGGGTGCAATATCTTTGATTTGCATCCATGAACTATAACCGAGTAGTTTCCCAGGAAAATAAGAATTCAGGAAATAGCATATCACTCCAACACCAATGTTTACATATAACATCGGCATAATACCTACAAATGCACCGACTGCCAAAGGCCCTAAAGCAATAATTTTCTTAATTATCTCGAGCCCTAAAAAAAGATCGCTCCGACCTTGGACTTGTAACATATTCAAGTTTATAGCATGAAGAGGATAAAGAGAGCCAGAAATACATATTAAGGGCAAATAAGTTGCGGCCTCATTCCATTTAGGGCCGATCAAGCAATAAAGCAAAGGTTCCGAAATTGCACCTAAGAAAAACATAGTTATCGCGGTTATAAACATGGTGGTTTTGATAATTCTGCGATAAGCAGCAATCATACGGGTTTTATCATCCTGAATGTCACTTAAGACAGGGTATGTTACTCGTTGAATAACTGCGGTAAGGTTGCTTGAAAAGAGCTGCGAGAAACCTTTTGCTCTTGTGTATTGGCCTAATGTAGCAGGACTGTAAAACTTTCCAACAACAACCTGATATAGTTCTTTCCAAACCGTATCAAGCACGCCACTAACCATCATTTTCCATCCAAACCCAAACAAATCATTGAAGCTACTTCTTGAGAATGCTAATTTTGGTAACCAATGATTATAAAACCATAACAGAACTGTTCTTAAAGATTGAAGGACAAGCCCTTGTGCCACTAACGACCATACGCCAAATCCAAACAATGCCATAACAATACCCACAACACCACTTGTTATGGAGGCAATCAGTGTAATCTTGGTTTGGGTTTTAAAATCAATTCGCTTAGTGAGACGGGTTTGCTGTACAATAGCGAGTGCGCCAATTATCATACCTAAAGAAGACACTCTCGTTAAAACAACTAATTCTTCTCGACCGAAAAACCGTGCTATTAAAGGAGAACAGAAATAAATAATTGCATACAGCACAAGGCTCATACCAAAATTCACGATGAACGCCGTGTTGTAGTCATCATCCGTGACATCCTTTTTTCTAATTAAAGCAGATGTAAATCCTCCGTTAATAAGGGTCGTACAAATGGCTGTAAAAATAGCTATAATACCTATTAAGCCATAGTCATCGGGAGATAGTAATCTTGCGAGCACAATGCTAACAATAAATGAAACGGCATACTGCGCCACATTGTCAATTGCGCTCCAGCCGACACCTTTTACGGTTTTATCTTTTAATCCTTGTTCTGCCATGATTTATTGTTCTACTATTTCTTTATGTCCTGGGAAAATAGTCTTACCAATACTCAATTCCCGAATCTTCTCAATAGAATCTTTTGTCTGTTGTTTATTTCCTTGTGGCAAATTTGTCACTACCTTCACACCAGGGATATACGCATCCCCTGTAAAAAGATAATCACCAACCATAAAAGTCAAACAACTTGGATGATGACCTGGCGTTGCATAGACATTGGCTGAAATATTTTGGAAAAGGTCGATGATATTACCTTCTTTGCATATTGAAGAATAAGACCCCTCAACGGTTACGGGCGATTCATGATAGAAAGACATGTTCTTCTTGGCATTTGCCAAAGTCTCTCTGCCGCTTTCGTTTGTATATATTTTACAATTGGGGAATCGCATTAGCAATTCAGGCAAACCATAGATGTGATCGAAGTGGGCATGGGTTAACAACACCCCAACCACATCCTTTTTCCCTATCAATTTCAAAACTGGAGCCACATCACCACAATCCACTAACCATACATGGTCGCTCTCAGAATCAGAAAGAACCCATGTAATGGAATTAAATATGGTGTTTACGATATGGTCAACTTTCAGCATTACTGTTCAAGGCTCTTCTGAATCCTCTCAATCAACTTCGTCAGCACCGTTCCCGGACCACATTCCACAAACTCGGTCATGCCATCGTTAATCATATTGATGACGCTCTGCGTCCAGCGAACGGGGGAGGTGAGTTGCTTCAACAGGTTGTCTTTGATTTCCACCGGGTCGGTGTGCGGCAGGGCATCCACGTTCTGATAAACAGGGCAGATAGGTTTGCTGACAGGAGCTTTCTCGATGGCGGCAGCCAACTCAATGCGGGCTGGCTCCATCAGCGGTGAATGGAAGGCACCACCCACAGCCAACGGCAAAGCACGCTTGGCACCGACCTCTTTCAGCTTGGCGCAGGCCTCTTTGATGGCTTCCACATTGCCCGAGATGACCACCTGACCGGGGCTGTTGTAATTGGCAGGAACCACCACCTGACCGTCCTTGCTCAGTTCGGCACAAACCTTCTCGATGGTTTCGTCAGGCAGGTTGATGATTGCGGCCATGGTTGATGGGGCTGCTTCGCAAGCCTTCTGCATGGCCATAGCACGGGCATAGACCAAACGGAGGCCGTCTTCAAAAGTCAATGCGCCAGCGGCCACCAAGGCTGAAAACTCGCCAAGAGAATGTCCGGCCACCATATCGGGGTGGAAATCTTCCATGCACAGTGCCGAGATAACTGAATGCAGGAAGACGGCAGGTTGGGTCACCTTGGTTTGTTTAAGGTCCTCATCCGTCCCTTCAAACATGATGTCGGTAATGCGATAGCCAAGGATGTCGTTGGCCTTGTCAAACAATTCTTTGGCTTTGGGATTGCTCTCATAGAGGTCTTTGCCCATGCCAACGAACTGGGCTCCCTGACCGGGGAATACGTATGCTTTCGACATTTTTTTACTACTCAATACGGTGTCCTATTCAGAATAATACACTTGTGTACAAATAAATAGCCTTATAGCTTTTCTTCAAGCACACCACATAAATCTCCAACTGATTTAAGTTTATTCAACTCCTTCAGTTTAAAGCGAACGCCAAACTGGCTTTCTACTTCTGATATCATCAACATGTGAGTGAGAGAATCCCAACGTTCAACATCGTCTGCAGTCATGTTATCTCTCAGTTCAATGCTGTTGTCACTGAACACTTCCCTAAAGATAGGGGTAAGTTTTTCGATTACTTCATTACGATTCATTTTTCGTGATTTTAAATTGTTAATATTTAATTGATTTATAATTCTTTTTCCAATAATAAGATTGTATTGTCAGGATAGTACTCCTTAGTCAATGGATGGTTAGAAGTATAACTACGAACGACTTTGAAACCGCTACGTTCATATGCTTTTAAACTCTTAATATTGTTGGCAAACACATGTCCTTGGATTTTTTTTGCCCCAAGTTCAAGGGCTTGTTGAATGTGCATTTCATTAATTCGTGGTACAAGATGATGCCCCCTATGTTCAGGAACCGTATAAGAATACTCCCATTGATAAGTATTCCATTCACGCTCAACCTGTATGTCCTTAACTATTTCCCATTTCTTCTGAGCATTTAATATCTTATCCATGGGAAAATGATAAGAAATGAGGTTGGATTTCAATACAGATGAAGGTTGTTCATCTTCATTTCTACCTTCCATCCACCCACCTCTTGTGGAAACAGGAGTGCCTTCATATTCAGCAATTATAAAACTACTAACTGACAATTCACATCCATCAATTTCCTCCTCGAGAATTGCTTTTAGGTATCGACGAAGTTCTTCTTCCGTCACTTCAAAATAATTGGCTAAACCAAGGTTATTTGTTGAACTCTTTTCGGCTTCAATAATTGTTGTAACGAGAAAATCAACATCGTCAAGCATAGCCTGCCGAATGACATATTTATTATCGTCAATCATATTTCAACTATCTTAATTTACTGTATCATCGCTTTAAGTTTCACCTTGTCGGTTTTGTCGTTTGCGTTCAATGGGAACACCGGCACATAGTACAGGCGCGTCGGAATCATATACGACGGCATCTTGGTGCGCATGTAGGCAATCATCTCCTCAGGGTTGAACTCCTCAGTTTCCATAAACATGGCTATCTCGGTGAGGGCATCCTTGTTCTCGAACGCCATGCACACCACGTTGGTGTCGCCCAAGAACTCGCGGGCATGCCATTCAATCTCGCCCATCTCCACTCGGAAGCCCTGAATCTTTGCCTGATGATCCAAACGGCCAGAGTACATGATGTCGCCATCCTCATCCTTGTAGCAGAGGTCACCTGTATGATAGAAACGCAGGTTCTTACCACCCACCTCCTTGTAGAAGAACGAGCTGGTGTTCTTCTCCTCATTCTTCCAATAGCCTTTTGTCACTTGGTCACCAGCAATGCAAAGCTCGCCCTTCTCCCCTACGGCACACTCGTTGCCCTTCTCGTCCAGAATCAATCCAACACAATTGGCCAACGGCTTACCGATAGAGACAATGCCGTTGAGAGTTTTGTTGTGACCACCCTTGGTGAGTTTATAATAGGTGCAATAAACAGTGCATTCCGTCGGGCCATAGAAGTCGTACAACTCCACATTGGTAGCGCACTTGTACCAATCTTCCATCAGGTTCAGCGGGCATGCTTCGGCAGTGAGGATGCACGACTTGAGGCTGGTGGCATCAATCTCCTCGAAGTAAGGCTTCAGATACCGCAGCATGGAAGGAGCCATAGCGCCAAAGGTCAGCTGATGGTCTTCGATAAGGCTGCTGGCATAGATATACTTGATTTGGCCGTGAGGCACCGTGTAGCAGCAAGCCCCCTTGGTGAGCGGCACCAAGTAGCCCTGCACCGACACATCAAAGGTCAGGTCGAAGCACTGCAAGCAACGGTCTTCCTCGGTGATTTCAATACCCGTCTGCCAAAACGAATCCATAAAGGCAGCCACATTCTTACGCATCATCATCACGCCCTTGGGCTTGCCAGTGCTTCCCGAAGTAAACAGAATGTAGGCCAATTCCTCGTCAGACACACCCTCTTTGGGTGTCAAGCAATCCTGCTCGTATTTCAAAGCGGAGGTGTTGATGACTTGCACGCCCTCGTAACGGGTTTGTTCAGAAGAATCGAGAATCAAATCCAGCTCCACCTGCTCGCAGATGTCCTGGCAACGCTCCAACGGCCAACCCGGATGCAGCGGCACATAGCAATCGCCCTCCAACCACAACGCAACGATAGATGCGTAGGTTTCCAAATCATCGTTGATAACCAAACCCACCTTGGTATTGTTATAGTTCGTCTTAGTCAACTGACTTCTGACCTTCGACACGCACTGCCCAAATTGAGCGTAGGTGTAATGCTCCTCATTAATACAAAAAACATTGCGAGAAGGGAAAAGTTCAATTGAACGAATAATTGGGTTGAGTATTTCTCTATAAAACATCTCTTATTCTAACCTAAAAACTGTTTGATTTCTTGTAACTTATCCAAATAGTACTTTTTGTAGTTTTCTTCCAGTACCGATAAAGGAATCCTTTCTTTTTCAGAATAGTTTTCTTCCTCGAACTCGGCTATCATAGCTGGCGGATATCGAAAGCCCACAACACGAGCAGGATTACCCATGACAATGGCATATGGGGGAACTTGTCTCTTAACTACGGCGCTAGCAGAAATCATCGCTCTTCTGCCTATCTCCATAACACCAGGCATAATAACAGCATGAGCACCAATGCCTACATTATCTCTTATGACAAGAGGAGTCTTGATTAGGCCATGTCCTAAATCATTTCTTTGAATAAAATCCAAATCATGATTATGTGTAAGTATTTTGGTACCTTCAGAAATTTTTACATTATCTTCTATTGTCAAATCCCATGTGTAATCAATGTCAACGTTCCTTGCTAATAGGACATTTTTTCCACAAGTAATTTTACCAACGGAAAAATGTTCGCAAATAAGGGTTACCCCGTATTGAACAGACAGGTTTTCTCCTAATCCATAGTGCTTAATATACGCAGCATTCCTCTTTTCCATTCCCCCCCCGTTCTCTTGCCACTTAAAACTCGTATATTTACTCAGGAATTTCCAATTATCGTAGTAAGCATCCACCCATTTGTCTTTATTTTTATTGATTATACCAACAGATGCTGCTAATTCTTGACGCTCATTATCAGACAATTTCCAAAACTGACTATTTTTGTATTGGTTACTGAATATATAGTATTTACGGAAACAAGACCATATATCTATAAATATAGCCAGTCTTGATCCATGGACATTTGAATCTTTTGATATTTCTCCCGCATCTTTCCAACCATATTTAATGACTTGGCGGATACGTTTTCTTTTCATAAACCCCATATATCAAATCTTATTAATTGGTAAAACTTTCATTTTCTGCGTTCTCAGCACCATCGTACCCCACGTCAAGCCCAATCCAAATGAAGAACAAAGCAACGTTAGTGGACGTGAAGACAATTCTTTCCCAATTTCTGAGACCATCAGCATTAATATTGATGCGCCACCCAAGTTGCCAAACTCTTGAAGATTGTAAGGTACTTTTTCTACAGGTAGTTTCAGTTTCTTAACCAGACGGTCGACAATGAGCTTGTTAGCTTGATGCACAAGGAAGAAATCAATATCCTTGTCTTTGTCAAGGCCTTGCTCATCCAACATCTTTTTCACACTGATTGGCGGCTTGGTAATGGCAAACGAGAACACATCCATACCGTTAATTAAAGCATCCTTCGGAGCGCGGATAATGCCGTTGCCAAAATCTTCCTCTATAAAAGATTTCTCTTTATCTATCGGGTGGCGATAGCCACCATGAGGGGTCATCAACGCCTGATAGCCCGAACCCATCGTATTGAAGTCGATGATAATGTCAGCCGCTGTTGGGTCATACTCCAAAGCCAAAGCGGTACCGCTGTCGCCAAACAGGGGGCCACGGCTCTTGTCGTTTGGGTTGCCCATACGCATGGCGGTGTCACCCACCAAAATCAACGCACGTTTGGCAGTTCCAGCCGAAAGCATATTGCCTGCCACATTGATGCAATACATGCAACCACAGCATCCCATCGGCACATCCAACACAAAGGTGGTTGAAGGCAAGCCCATCCGGTCTTGCAATATTGCTGAGGTTGGAGGTGTTTTATAATCACCCGTAACAGAGGCAAACAACAATACATCTACACTCTCTTTCTCCCAACCCAAACCTGCCAGCAGACGCTCTCCCGCATCAAGGCAAAGGTCGGAAGCACACACATCATTAGGTGCAATATAGCGGTTCTTGATACCCACCGTTGCATCGAAGGTGTCGGCCTCTTCTTGTGTGAAGTATGGCAGTTCGGCTGATTTGACAGGATGGTTGGGCACGGTTCCCGTCACACCACGCACGGCCACATTTTTAATTTCCCAGTAAGCCATAATATTAGTTTAGCGTTTAGCGGTTAGTGGTTAGAGGGCAATGTCATACTTTGCCAGTACTGTCTTGGCATTGTCGTATGAGGTGAATTCAAGAATGTCTTCGGCATCGAGCATGATGTCGAACTCGTCCTCAACAGCCGAAGTGAGGCTCAGTTGGTGAACGGAGTCCCAGCCCTCTACGTTGCACTTGTCAAAATTACTATTCAAAGCAGATTCTTCCACAGAAAACACCTCACAAAAGATGTTGTTCAATTTTTCTAAATTAGTCATAGTGATATATTTTTATTGATTGATTACTTTTCCAGCTTCGTTGCGCAATATCTCTTTCACCACCTGCACCTCGATGCGCTGATGGAACAGGTGGGTTTTCTCTTCAATGAAATTGGGCAGCACCTCCTGCAAGCGGGCATCGGTCACCAGCACCACAAGTTTCTCGTCGTCGCCCTTACAATAGCAGTCGGTCTTATATTCAGTTTTGATCATGCGCTCCACCTCGTCGAGGCCGATGCGCAGGCCGTAAATCTTCAAAAAGCGTTTCAGGCGACCAATGATGAAATAGCAACCATCTTTGTCACGTCGTGCAAGGTCGCCCGTGTGCATCACGCCATGGTTCTCGTCGCCCTTCAGCAAATCCTCACGGCTGGTGGCATAACCAAGCGTCACATTCTCGCCACGATACACCATTTCGCCTTGTGCCTCACCCTCGAAGGTTTCTTTTCCGTTGTCATCCACAATTGAGAGTTGACCGCCCGGTTCGGCAATGCCAATGCAGCACACCTTCTGCAACGCCAACTCGGGCGGCAGATAGGCCATGCGGGCAGTACATTCGCTCTGACCGTAGGTGGCAATAAATTGCTTGCCTTTGTCCGCAGCATACTGTGCCAAGGTGTTCCACATAGCCTCCGTCAACTTGCCACCGCCCTGGGTGATCACCTTCAGGTTGGGCAAGTCCATACGGGTGAAGCGCATCTTGGTGAGGATTTCGTAGCTATATGGCACACCCGTAAAACTGGTAGCCTCTTTCAGCGTGGCCCAGAAGCCTTTGTCCAATAGCGAGCGTCCACTCAGCAGCAAGGTGGCACCAGCCAAAAGATGCGAGGCAATCACCGAAAGTCCCATGGTGTAGTGCATAGGCAGGATGGCCATAGCCTTCTCTGAACCATCCAACTTGAACAACCGCCGCACATTGTCGGCATTTGCCTCGATGTTGCGATAGCTGTGGCGCACCAACTTGGGGCTACCTGTGGAGCCGCTGGTAGGTAGCAGCAGCGAAAGCTCGTCATACATCGGGGTAGGCTGGTTGCCTGTCTTCACCAAGCAATAGTCCCAAGCAGAGAAGACAATTTCCTTCCTTTCCGTTTTGGCCTGCGGCATCCAGAGATATTCGGGCTGATACAACTCGTAAAGGTGGTTATACAAACCCTCCTCAGTAGAGGCACTGATGATGAGCGGCACAATGCGGTTGCTCAAAGCAGCGGTATAGCCCAGCAGCGAACCGATGCAGTTTTCCGATAGGATGAATATCAGCGACCGTTGCGGCAACTGTTTGCCAAACTCTGCAGCGAAGTCGCAAATCTCACCGTAGGTAATGGAGCGTTCGCTATCGTCGATAGCCGCCACCTTGTCTTTTGGCTTCTTGTCTAAATCTAAAAACATGGTTCACACAGAAATGATTGTTGTTTCACACAGAAAACACAGAAAAGGCTTCGTTTTGCAACGAAGTTTTAATGTGTCACACAGATTACACGGATTACACAGATTATGCCTGCCGTGCGGCAAGCGGTTTCTGCACTACAGCAAGCCCATGAGCGCTCAAGCCCACAAGCAATTATAATACTAAACTAAGAATGTAAACTATTTCGCCAATTCTTCCTCTAAAAGAGAATATACATATCCGGCACTTTGAAAATATAGTTTCGTGTTGGGGTCGGAAAGCCGGGCATATGTCTGCGAACGATATAGTACTGCGAAAGCCTCCTCTATCGACAGACCTTTTTCCTCCATCAATATAGCAACCAACTCCTCGGTCAGTTTGAGCTTAAGGAATTCTATGCGTTTATGTACCGTCATAGTTTCTTGAGTTTAAGGATGGAGGATTCTGTGCAGAAAGCATACTGGAACGTTATGCCGCGCATCAGTTTCAATTTCTGTAGAAAACGTTCCTTGCTGATATATCCGCCCTTGAACAGCACCACCTGCTCACCCACTTTGTCGTTGGCAATAGGTCCGTAAACAATGTCATAATCGTGATGATATGCGGGTTTGCGCCTGTTTCGGTTAGCGAAGATGAAATCAGCCCAAGCTTCGGTATAGGCATCAAAGCGTAACACATTCAATTTTCCGGAAACCAGTTCCTGCTCGTCAAATTCAAAAGCAGTCACTCGGGGTACACCGCCCCACATGGTGATGGCTGCGTATGCCCTGTCCCATGCCTGCTGTTCATCGGCTGACAGATAAAACGCACGTCCGAAATCCTTGAACGGACGCGACTTCGAGAGGTCTATCTTGTCGATGGCCACATTGCTGCCATGGTACAGTTTAATCATAGCGTACCTCCTTTGCGACGACAGTAGTCTCCCAATTCGTCAACCACCTGGTCATAATC
>Ga0247609_10001756_pt1 | contig 24739 bp, 17 predicted proteins | sample 172DNAGHGlowgp2_FD_193487 | JGI IMG/M metagenome (GOLD analysis project Ga0247609, IMG submission 193487) | Sheep rumen microbial communities from Palmerston North, Manawatu-Wanganui, New Zealand - 1728 DNA GHGlow gp2 | ecosystem: Host-associated > Mammals > Digestive system > Stomach > Rumen ...
CAGTAGCTAACGATACAGTAGGTGAACTTGTAAGAGGTAATATGGGAACTAATGATCAGTTCAGAATAGCCGTAGGCGGTGCTTCTAACGCAGGATGGGCAGAACTTGCTACAGCTGACGACAATAACGAACCCATTTACGTCAGACAGTATAAAGGTCAGTTTGTAACTTTAGTTAGAACAGCAACCCTTCTTGACGATTTAGGTAACACAAGCTTCCCGGGCACGGTAACTGCGCCTAACTTTACAGGCTTAGCAAGCAAGGCTACAGCTGACGCTAACGGTAACGATATCACAACTACTTACGAGACTAAGGCTAACGCCATAACAGGTCTCTCTGTTTCAGGAAAAGTTATTACTTACACAAAAGGTAACGGCACAACAGGAACAATCACTACTCAAGATACCAACGATCATTACACTACTCACCTTTACGCAGGTGCAAGCGACGGTGTTGCTAACGCAGCAACAACTAACGGCGCAACTCACCTTATAGTTACAGATAACACAACTGCACGTAACAGGATTAAGATATCTGGTGCAGGTGCTACTACCGTAACGTCTGACGCCAACGGTAACATTACGATATCTTCAACTGACACAAATACCAACACTGACACTCTTGTTACCCAAAATGTCAGCACTACTGACGCTACCTATCCTATTCTTGCTACACCTACGGCTAACGCTACGGCTAGCCAAGGTGCCAAAACAGCTATCTTTGGTTCAAACGTTAAGTTGAATCCTAAAACAGGCACTGTTATAGCTACTAACTTTACAGGCTTGGCAAGTAAGGCAACAGCTGACGCAAGCGGTAATACAATAACTTCAACTTATGCCACTAAGACAGAAGCAGTTACAGGATTCTCCGTTAGTGGAACAACAGTAACCTTTACAAAAGCTGACGGCACTACAGGAACTTTCGTTACCCAAGATACCAATACCAATACCCACTATACTACTCACCTTTACGCAGGTGCAAGTAATGGTGCAGCTAACGCAGCTACTTCTAATGGCGCTACTCACCTTATCTTAACAGATGACACAACAGTACGTAATAGAGTTAAGATATCAGGATCAGGTGCAACTACAGTAACCAGTGACGCTAACGGCAATATTACGATATCGTCCACTGACACTAACACTAATACTGATACTCTCATGACCCAAAACGTAAGTACTGCTAACGATACCCATCCTATCCTTCTTGTTGCAGCTGCTAACGCTACGGCTAACCAAGGCGCCAAGACCGCTATTTTTGCAAGTGGTGTTAAGGTTAATCCGTCAGCCAGTGCTGTCAGTGCTTCTTACTTTGAAGGTAAAGTAAGGGGAACTACTAACTCAACCACTTACGTTGGTGCAGCTACTTACGGTAACGCACTTATTAATAATAACACAGCTAACTTCTCTGCAATCTTTAACTCGCCTACGAAAAATTATAGAGTAGCCTTGTGTACTTGGGACGGTTCCAGTGACGATGTATGGCTTTACTCTGTGTCAAAAGATAACGTTACTGCAGGTACTAACACACGCAAGGCGTCACTTACCTGGAATGCTGACACAGGCATTTTGAGTTCAATCTTTAAAGGCAATTTAACAGGCAATGTCACAGGTAATGTTACAGGCAATGTCTCTGGTTCTGCAGGTTCTTGTACTGGTAATGCTGCTACAGCTACTAAGTTTGCAAGTGCGCAAGCTATAACCCTTACTGGTGATATCACAGGTACTGCAAGTTCTCAAGCGGGATGGACTATAGCTACAAAAAGAAAGTCCGGCGTTGTAGGTACAGGCAACAATCGTGATACAGATTATCCGTGGTATAAAATGGCGAGTACAACTGTATCAGGCGGTTACCAAGATCGTAGTATCATACTTTACGTTCACCATCAGAGACCTACTGGATGCTATGGCGTGCTTAACTGTTATATCAGAACTAACGGTAATGGTACAGCAATTGAGTCAGCGTCATTGCAATGGCAAGAGTGTATGGGCTTTGAAGTAAGTGACTTTGAAGTAGTCTATGATGGTCTTAGCGCTGATATCTGGACACACATACGTTATAATGCATACCGAGTAATGTATACAGTTATATCAGAAAACAATAACAGCACTTTTGATGACTGGTGGACATTGTATAATAACGTGGCTGATAAAGGTGACGCCACAGAACCTACAGGTACACGTGTAGTCTCTACTCTCAGTACAACGTCTAAGATGAGTGCAGCTAACGTTACAGGAACAGTAGCTATAGAACACGGTGGTACAGGACAAACTACTTTGCCTAAAGCAAGGCAAGCCTTATTTGGCGATAATATGAATACAGCAGCCCTTGCTCAGTACGTTATCACTGTTAATACTAATCACGCTAACGGTGGTTACACAAAAATACAAGACCTTCGTAACTTTATGGGCTTGGGTAATACAACAGGCGCCCTTCCCATAGCTAACGGCGGCACAGGCTTGACTGCTTCACCTTCAATGCTGACTAACCTTGCAAGCACTACAGCTGCTAACGTTCTCGCAGCGTCACCGCGTCCTGGTGTTACAGGAACACTGGGTGTAGCAAACGGCGGTACGGGTCAAACTGATCTCTCTAAAGTTACAGTAGGCGCTGCTACTAAGGCTACGCAAGACAGTGACGGTAAAGCTATTAATACTACTTACGCTAAACTCTCGGGGGCTGCTTTTACAGGTAACGTAACAGGCACGACAGCTACTCTGACAGGTACATTAACGTTATCAAAAACTACAGACCTGTCAGGAACTGCTAATAACAGTCCTGCCCTTATTATTGGTGGCGCAGTAACTTCTACTCATATGGAAATTGATGCCAACGAAATTCAAGCTAAAGCTACAGGTACTACAGTTACACAACTTTATCTTAACAGTGACGGTGGTTTAGTTAACGTAGGAACAGGCGGCCTTAAGGTTAACGGCAATATTGACGCAGCAGGAAAAACTGTAACTGCTACTACCTTCTCAGGCAAGGCTACAAGTGCGGGAACTGCAGACAGCGCTGCTAAGTTTACTGCAGCACAAAGTGTAACGTTAACAGGTGCAGTTACAGGTACAGCAAGTTCACAAGCCGGATGGACTGTAGACGTAAAAAGACAGGCTTACATAGTAGGACAATCAGGTTCTACTAAAACTAATCCTTGGTATAAGGTAGGTTCTGTAACACATACAGGTGGCAGTTCTAACTTTTCACTATTATTGCATGTTTGTTATCATACAGGTACGAGTCACGGTCTCTTAAGCGTATGCACCAGAAGAGATTCAGCAACTACTTTAACAGCAGGAAGTTGTTACATTAGGTGGATCCTTGCTGAAAACATACCAACTGAAAGATTTGTTCTTGTTGTTAGTGACTCGGCTGCTACAGCTGAACTATGGGTGAACATACCTGATGCTTATTCAAGATACACTTTTACTGTACTTGCAGAAAATACAAATACAGCTGTAGGTTCTTACTGGACATTCTATCCTGCTAACACAGCAGGACAATCTGAAAGCATAACTACAACAGGTACCCAAATTGTTGCCAGTATCTCTTCAAACGTTAGTAATACAGTAGCGCCTTATCTTGTTTGTTCAACAGCAGCAGCGACAGCTGCAAAAACTGTAGCCTTGACAGGTTTTAGTTTACAAACAGGATCACGTCTTACTGTTAAGTTTACTGTTACTAACACAGCGGCTAACCCAACCCTTAACGTTAACTCAACAGGCGCTAAGGCTATCTATTATCGTGGTTCAGCAGTACCTGCAGCAGCATTACAAGCTAATAGTACCTATGACTTGGTATATAACGGAACACAGTATGAAATTATCGGTTCTCTTGTATGGGGAAGCTGATATCAGAAAGGATGGGAATTACAACAATGTTAAACCAAAAGATATCTTTTGTTTTTGACCTTCAACGTTTTACCGATACCCAATTTAATATAGCTACGGGAAATACTGTCCTTTCTTCGTCAGGTGTTTCTCTAAGTGCAAGTCAGATTCAGGCAGGTACTCTTCCTGTAGCCAGAGGCGGTACGGGACAAACTGATCTCTCTAAGGTTACTGTAGGAACTGCAACGTCAGCTAATAGTGCAACTACAGCTACTACTGCTGCATCTTTAACAACAGCGAGAGCGTTACAAGTTAGTTTGAATAAAACAAGTGCTACTAACTTTCAGGGAAACGCTAACGTCACTAATGTCGGTGTACAAGGCGTCCTTCAAATTGCGCAAGGCGGCACCGGACAAACGACAGCTGCACTGGCACGTAACGCACTAGGTTTAGGCAATACTACAGGGGCCTTACCTGTAGCTAATGGTGGAACAGGCACAAACAGCCTTGCTAACATTACTGTAGGTGCTGCTACTAAAGATGGTAGCGGCAATGTTATAACGTCAACGTATGTTCCTATTACGTTAACTCCTGCTAAAGAAGGAACTACCATCGGTGGAGACCAAGGCGTGCTCGTTCCTGCTGCTTGCACTGACGCTGTCAGCAGTATGATAGCCGGTAATATGCAAAACTTTTCAACGATAAAGAGTGGTTTTTACTCAGCAATAGTTACGGTTAACGCTGCAGGTGCAGCTGCGAACAAGTGGTTTAACGTTATCAACAGTAAACATCGCAATGGATCAGGTGACGGTAACAAGTACGGTATGATATTCTACAGTCATTTGACTAATGTATCAGATCTTTACTGGCGTCAAGATTGTGCTGGCACTTGGCAAACAGAGAAAAAAATCATTGACTCTTCTAACATAGGATCACAAACTGTTGCAGCTGCAGCACAATGTACAGGTAACGCAGTTACCGCAAGTTCGTTACAAACAGCGCGTGCACTTCAAGTAAGCCTGTCTAACACGGCAGCTGCTAACTTCCAAGGCAATGGTGACGTTAAGACCATAGGCGTACAAGGTATTCTTCCTGTAGCTAATGGTGGTACAGGTACCAATAATCTTGCCAATATCACAGTAGGTAAAGCCAATACCTTAACTACAGCTAGAGCCTTACAAGTTAGTCTTTCAAGTACAGGTGCACCTACCTTTAACGGTACAGCAGACGTTAAAACTATAGGTGTTCAGGGCATTCTTGGCACTGTTCATGGTGGAACGGGCGCTTCTGTTAATCCGTCAATGTTAACTAATCTTGGCAGTACAGTTGCAGCTAACGTTTTTCAGGCTTCACCAAGACCTGGTGTAACCGGAACTCTTCCAATAGCTCATGGCGGCACCGGTGCAACAACGGCAGCAGCTGCTTTTCAAAATATAAAAGTAGGACATACTTGTGTACAATATCAAGGCGGAACCGTCACTAATCCGTGGTTTAAGGTAGCTTCATACAATATGGGTGGCACCTGGGCTGATTCCACTCTTGTTTTGGCTGTTAAAAATTGTACACGCCACGGCGGATGCGGTATTTTAGTCGTACACATTATGAGTAACTCATCGAAACCAGATGGCGGTGCAATTTACTGGTTAGCAGAACATGCTATGCATGCTCCCAGTTTCTTGCTTCAGGCACCTGAAGCTGTAGGTGGTGAATATGCCTTATGGTGTGCTGTTACCGGAGCACAGACAGGTGTTAGATTTACTGTTATTGACTGTTCTAACGTTAGAAACGGTAAGGCGTTAGGATGGACACTTTATGACAATCTTGCAGGAGGTACACAAGCAGAAGCACCTACTAAAGGAATAATTACGGAATCAGCGTTAGGCGGTACAGTGGCAAACGCAAGTAACGTTACAGGCGTAGTACCAATAGCTAACGGTGGTACAGGGCAGACTACGGCAGCTGCAGCTCGTAATGTGCTAGGCCTTGGTAATACGACAGGTGCACTTCCTGTTGCTAACGGAGGTACGGGACAGACTAACCTTAACAATGTTAAGGTTGGCGAAACAAGAATGGTAAGGTCTAGCGTTTTGAATGACGGAATGTACGGTAACAGCTTAGATCCTTATCCCGTAATCTATACACGTATGAGAAATGAATGGGGCGGAATGTTTGTTGGTTTAGGCGATGACACTGCTTCGACAAGCGAGGGCGGTTACCTTGATATCGGCACAGGGGACGACGGTGCAGAAGCTATTTACGTATCACAGTATCAGGGTCATTTGAGTGCTATGCCTACTGACGGTGCTCTTACTAAGACAAACGTTGACACTCTCTTGTCTACTAGGGCAAGACGTGCAACGTTGTTGGGAACTGACGGTAACACAGGATTTCCGGGTACAGTAACTGCGGCAGCTTTTTCTGGACATTTAACAGGGAATGTTACGGGCAACGTTACGGGTAACGTTTCAGGTTCTTCAGGATCTTGTACCGGCAACGCTGCAACAGCTACTAAAGCTACACAAGACGGCAGCGGTCACGTAATAACTTCTTATTACACACCTTTGCTTGTTACGCCTACAATAGCAGGTGGTTCAGGAACAACAGAAACAATCTGTAACATACCAAGTGCGTGCAGTAATGACGTTAACGCAGCTATAAATTTGAATATGGCTAACTTTAACTCAATAAAGAGTGGTATGTACACGTGTCAAGTATCAGTAGGTGCGTCAGGTGCAGCAAGTACTAAACCTTGGTTTAACGTTCTTAACGTAAAGCATCGTAACAGTCAGAGTGACGGCAGAGGTTACGGTATGATTTTTTACAGTCTTATGCAAAGCGACACTGACCTTTACTGGCGTCACCAATTTAATAATGCTTGGAAAACTGAACGTAAAATCATTGACTCTGTTAACGTTAGCTTACAAACAGCAGGTAACGTTGTACAAAAATACTCAAGAAATACTGCCGGTGGCCTTGACTGGGGTACTAATAACGGATACCTAATAGACAAAAGTGCCCTTGCTTACTGGAATGGTACTTTTAATGGTACGAATTCTAACTTGTCTCATTGTAATAAAGGCGCCTTTGGTTCTATTGTAACTTGTAACAGTCCGCTTCCTATAGCTAATGGTGGTACTGGTCAAACTACTGCTGCTGCTGCACGTAACGCACTGGGTCTTGGCAATACAACAGGTGCTTTACCTGTAGCTAACGGTGGAACAGGTGCCACAGTACTTTCTGCCGTTAACGTAGGAGGTGCTACTAAAGCTACACAAGACAGCGACGGTAACCAAATTAACACAACTTACGCTAAACTTTCAGGTGCAACTTTTATCGGTGATATCATTCTTGGTCAAGGTCAACGGATAATAGCACAAGGCAGTAAATCCAATTATCCTATAATTACTAACGCCCACTCTAATACGTCAGGTTATGGACAGGATGTTATAGTATCAGCAGGACAAGCCTTAGTCATGGGTGCAGGCGAAGCTCCACAAAACGTTTATAACGAAACTGCAGTAGGTGCACAAGATTCAGAAGAGGCTTACCTTGTAGCAGATGGCAATGTTTACATAATGAGTAACTGTAACTCAATGCCTAACAGGAAAGTATTTACTTTTGGTAATAACGGTGTTTTAACTGCAACAGGTTTTTCAGGGCCTTTAACAGGCAATGTTACCGGTAATGTTTCAGGATCTTCAGGTTCTTGTACAGGTAACGCTGCAACGGCAACTAAGGCTTCTTCGTTATCCTCAGCAAGAGCTTTACAAGTTAGTCTCTCTAACTCTTCAGCAGCTAACTTCCAAGGTAACGCTGACGTCAAAACAATAGGCGTGCAAGGTGTCCTTGGTACTGTTCATGGAGGAACAGGTGCAGCGGTAAATCCTTCAATGTTAACAAATCTTGGTAGTACAACTGCAGCTAACGTTTTTGCAGCAAGTCCGAGACCTGGCGTTACAGGAACCCTTCCTATAGCTCACGGAGGTACAGGACAGACTACAGCAGCCGGTTTGTATAACGCAATTAAGGGTATACATACTTGTATACAGTATCAAGGTGGTACTCAAACAAAACCGTGGTATAAAGTTGCTGAAATCACGCTAAGTTCTACTTGGAATGACGCGTCAATTACTTTTCTTGTTGAAAACTGCGTAGGCGGCGGCCACAGAGGTATTCTTCACGTTCATGTAAGTACTAATGCCACCGGTCCAGACGTTGCACAATGTCAGTGGTTCATAAACTCAGGTTTTAACGAAAGTTACTTTAGACTTCAGAAACCAAGTGATAAAGCGAATCCGTGGATTTTGTGGCATTACCGTTCCGGTACTAACGTGGGTACTCGTTTTACAGTTATTGACTGTCAACACTCAAGAAGTGGCAAAGGTATATGGACTTTACACGAAAATCTTGCAGGAGGCACTCAAGACGCAGAACCTACAGGAACTATCATTACGTCCAGTTACACAACAGCAGCGCTGGGTGCAACAAAGTTTAACGGTAACGTAACCTTGGGCGATGACGATGACATATCATATATATATATGCCACGCACCGGTGGCGGTATAGTGTCTGAACTTGAATCAATCAGAATGTCGGGTCTTCTGTTGTATGACAGACAAACGTGGGGTCATGACATTATAGTTCAGGGAAGTAACCGTTTATATATTAACGCAGGTGAACAATCTAAAAAATGGTTGGACACAGGAACATTTCCTGATAAGTTAAGGTCAGATGGTACATGGCATACGCTATCGAGTTCTATTGGTATAGAAGCGTTAGTACTAGCCAGCGATTCAAATATAAACTTCTTTACAGGTATGAATGCAACAGATCAGACGGCACGCTGGGCAAGAATGACGAATTATTCAGGGTACTTTATTGCAAATGGTTTCTGCGGCAATCTCTCTACACCTGTTGCTGTGTGTACAACTGCAGCAGCAACTGCAGCTAAAACAGTTACAATTCCTAACTACTCATACAATAAAGAAAGTTCAACTGCGGCTGATAATACTGCTACAGAACACTTCTGTGACAGAATATCGGTATTGTTTGTTAATGGTAACTCAGTTACAGGTGCAATAACGTTATCAATTAACGGTAACGCAGCAAGAACTATATTATACCAAGGTGCAAATCCGGGAACAAAGATAAAAGCAAAAGGTCTGTATGATATGATAAGAATAAATACTGAGCAAACAGGCAATGCAATAACTACAGGATGGCATATTGTAGGTTATCTTGCGTAACTTCTTCCCCATAACTAAAGCTAGGGACTTTCGCAGCGGATTTAGGTAATATAGTAATAGACAACATTACGTTTAACGTTTTAAGAAAGGGATGTGATGCTGGATGGCAAAAGGTCTGGGCCAAATATCCCAACATCAGGTAGAGGGGTTGGTGGTTTTGAGCAGTCAGCACGACAACATGTATAACACTCTCAACGACGTTGACAGTAGCGGTAACGTATCGCCTAACTTAGTATATCGTGAAGGTAAGCTTGAAGTTAACGTGCCGATTAAGGCGTTGAATCAAAATATAGATGCTAACGGTGACCAAAGTCTAATAACAAGAAAGTACTTGTTACAGAAATTAAGTGAAACTAATTCACAAGCGTCACTTTTGGCAGACAGTATTAAGACCGCACAAAACGACATTAACGTTCTTTACGACAACGACACCAACATATCTGTTGTTCCGGGAGCGACGTATGATACCAAAGTCAACAGTGAGATTACGCTTGGAACGATACAGTACATGGAACAAACAGGTACAACTCCTGTAACTGTCGGTAGAGACGGTAACGGTAACAACATTGTTGTAGAAAAGCCTACGTTTGGATTAACGACGAAATATTTTAAGATTAATCTTCAACCTTACGCACCTGTTGCTAATCCTACTCTAACAGCGCCTTGTGCGTCAGCAACAATTGCCACAGACAATAATGGTAAGCGCTTAGCAACGACACAATTTGTTCACGACTTAGTAAATAACAGTGTCGTTGGTGCAAGTAGAAGCAGCTTTAATCTTAATACTCTTAAGAAGATATCTACGGCCCTTGGTGATGACACTAACTTTAAAAATAATATAGCAGGCAACGTTGACAATAAACTTGACTTTAACAGTGTAACTCTTTCGGCGTCAGATACTGTTACCACACACACTAAAATAGGCTCCATTTCTCTTGGAACAGGAAAGGCCAACAGCGTTAAGACTGCTAATTTTTACGTTAACCTGACCGGTTACGCTCCACACACTAACGCTACTCTGACTAACGCACAAACAAAAGATACAATACCTGCAACAGATAACGACAAAACTGTTGCCAATACAAAGTTTGTACGTGACGTTTCTGACAGCTTAAAGACAGCACTTATTAACGGCGCAACGCTGACAACCTTTAAAGCTTTACAGGATAGCATCAATTCCGTATCTAGAACAGCAACAGGCGGTATTGACACTAAGCAAGATAAACACAGTTTGCTTACTGCGTTATCGGATCTTGACTCAATAGCAAAAGACAAGTATATTTACATGACTCAAAACAGCAGTACTAACAAATATCACTTTGCTACTGCGTCAATAACGGAAAAAGGACGCGCCTTGATAGCTTTTTCTGACGTTGTGTCAATGCGCAATCACCTTGGTATACCATCCCTCAAAAGTGGCGTTTGGCAAGCGACAGTGGAAAGTGCCACTAACGCAACAACAGCCAATAGTGCAACAACAGCGACAAAAGCTACAGAAGCTACTAAGGCAGGACAAGACAGCCTTGGTGCAGTCATTAACACAACTTATCAAAAGGTTTCTGAACTTTCAGGAGCTGTAGGCAAACTTGCAGCAAGTGTAGCAACTTACGACAGCAGCAAAAATAAGATTGTTGATACTTACCAAACCAAAACTGCCGACAGAATACCGTCAATAACAGCGTCAGTGGCGGCGCCTTCTAATCTTCCACAGAATCTTTACGGTACAATAAAAATTCTTGACGGTAAAAGTTCTGTTAAAAGTACTCACACTATTGTGACAGGTTTGCACAATGCGACCTTGACCGGTTCACCAAAAGCTCCTGTTTATTCTGAGACCACAACCAAGTATTCCAGAATAGCTACAGAACAAGATATCTCTAACATGATAGCAAAGGCTACAGGTGTCTCAATACAAACAGGTGACGACACTCCTACAGGAGGTGGCGGTGGTGGCGGCGGTGGCGGTGAAAAAGAAACTGTTCCTGCGCATTCGTCAAATGGTACAGTGAGTATTATCCGCGATCCGGCAGATCCTACCAAGATCACTATCGTATCGGGTAATTCGTCAATACCTGTAACTACGACAGGTGGAGGTAACGAAATCGTCAACATTACCTTGAACGATGGTACAACACTTAACGTTACCGTTGAAGGTTCTCAAGACGCTGCTGACATTATGACTAAGGTTACCTTGATCAGTGCAGCTATTGACAATGACTCACTGTTTGGTGCTCACGTAAAATTAAGTCTTGACGATAAACAAGATAAGACCGCAACTCTTACTGGTCTTCTTGATAATGCTGTTATCAAAAACAGTTATAATACTACGATACCTGCAAACCACTATTTTTACGCTACTGCTAACAACAAACTTGGAACTGCCAGCATATCTTCTGTAGGCAGAGCCATGATAGCTGCACCAACAAAGGACAGTGTTTTATCTTACCTTGGACTCAAAAATTCTGTTACAAGTGGCGGCGGTTCTAACAGTACTATGACAGTAGGTGGCGGTGAAGGCACTACTATTGTGATATCTTCGGACAGTTCAAGTGTTGATTACGCAGCACAAGCAGGATCAGCAGGGTTTGCAACTAAGGCGTCAGTTGACGATGCCGGCAATATTATCAGTTCTTACTACATTCCCAAAAACGATATTTACGTATACGGTAACTCAGGAAAGCTAACGAGTCTTACCAGCGCACATCCGTCAATGAGTGGTGCTTCTGCCAATCTTGCATGGACTGCCAGCAAAGGTGGTACCTATAAAGTTTTAAGTCTTAATGACCTTGCTTTTTGGAATGGCAAATATGACGGCACCAACTCTAACTTACAATATTTCAAAATAGGCAGCGGCACAGGTGCTCTTGGAACCATGGCAAGTTTGACAGCTTCTGACTACTTTGAAAAGAGTGGAAGTTATAACGCTGCAAAATATGCTGTAAGAGACAGTGCAGGCAATACAATTACAAGCCATTACGCAGTCAAAAGCGACGTTGTAACCAATATAGAACTTAGAAATAACAATACTGAAATTTGGTATACAAGAGGAACTCAGTCTAATAGTTTGGTTCCGGCCCATCACTCTTACAAGCTTGTTGCAGGTAATTCGTCAATATCAACAGCACATACTGCAGTAGCTCAAGGGAACAATAAGATTGTTTACATTAACCTTGTTGATACTTTTAACGGATCAACTAAAGTCATAAATAATCCTATTCAACTAAAAGCACCGGCTAACGGTAATTTTTCCATTAAATCTGACGCAACGGGTGTAATAGAATTTTTTGCACCTGACATAGACGTTAAGGTTGAACAAAAGAAAATCACTACTAACGCTAATTACTACATTCTTGGTACAGGTACAAGTGTTGCAGCAGATCAAACAGGTTACACTAGCTTCAGTAATAAAGTTTACCTTAACGCAAACACAGGACTTCTTACAGCAGCTTCAGTTAAGGCTGCTGCATTCATTGACAATAACAACAACAATATTCAGTCAACGTCAGGTGTATCATTTGGAGTTTGTACTACTGAGTACAGTGTTGCGACAAAGCAGGTAAATGTACCTGAAATAACTACACTTAAAAACGGTTTGCACCTAACGGTATTTTTCAATACGCCCAGTAATAACGTTACGTCAAGCGAAGAATCTTTAACAGAAAATGTAAAGCTAAAAGTTAATCAATTGACTGCGTATGATGTTTGGTATAACGGCTCCAAAATTATGACACAATACTTACCACCAAACAGCTGCTACACCTTTGTTTTCTATAACAACAAGTGGTACTTGTGCGGATCTACTTTTACGTAAGAATGTAGGAGGTGTAAATTTTGAGTTATCAGTCATATAAGAACGGACAAAAGATAGAATGGCCTGACATGAGCGACGTAACTATGGCTGTCGCTAAAGTCGAAGATAAGTTAGAATCATTGAGAAGTGAGCTGTCTACTGAAACAGATCAGCAAGACAGCTATTATGGCAGAAACATTAAAAGCATAACTGATCAATCTGGAAACGGTGCACTGTCACCACAGTTAGATAATACAAATGCTAAAATAATAACTGACTTAAACCGAGGAGCATCATTCTATACAGAAAATATCCAAGGTGTGTATAAAAACTGTTACTACTTCGTCAGTAATGCTGCCACATGCGAAGAAGTAATGGTAACTAACGTAACAACTACTTTTAATAATTTTAAGAAAGACACTCCGGAAGTATATGCAGTCACTATTACACCGGCGACAGCAAACAATTACGCAAAAAACCAAACTTACTTAGTTAGAACAAATGTTCCTATACGTAACGCCAAAGAGTATGATGAGTTGGATAACTTAGTTCATGACGTGGATATGTTTAGTGTTCAAGACATTACTCAAAACGTATCAGTTGATAAAAAAGCAGGATTGTACACTCTTTCACGAGCAACTTCTTCTCAATCTTCGATTTCAAGCTATAATTACAAATGTATTAAGGGAATGCCTTTAATTCCGCCTAACAAGTTCATTGATGTCGGGCATATTCAAGATCCAAGAGACACAACAAAAATAAAGTATAAAGGCACTGCAATTATTAAAAGTTTTCATCCTAACGCATATATAAAAACCTTTAATGCCACTTATAACGGCAAAACTTATACTGGTATTAGTAACAGATTAAATAAAATCATAGATAGTAATACGTTTTCAGAAAATTGCGATCCTTTTTTGGTTTTACGGCAAAACATCAGCAGTAAAACGTATGCTAGTAACGTAGTTTACTATTTTCATGACGATACTACGCAAGGTAAATTAACTACGTTGGAAGCTATTCCAAACAAAGATTCTTACATTTTTCAGCATATAGAATTCTCTGACGCAAAATATGTACACACAGTAAATGGAAAAACTGTTGAAATACCGTACAGTCAGTACAAAAGAATAAATGTTAAGCTGTCAAGTCAAAAGTCAACAAAACAAAAAATTTATCTTAACACAAGTAAAACCGAGTATGAAGAACGTACAGTATATACTAACGTAAGTTTCTATTATAATGATAGCACGACAGATACCGTAACAAGAATCAATGATAAAACTAACGTAAATATTATTGAGGATGAACATGTTGTTAGCGGTACAAATTTTCTTTTAAAGTTTGAAACTCTTCAAGAAGCAGTAGGTCAGAAGGCATACCGTTTTTACGTTAACATACAATTAGACGGCACGAATTTTGTCCAACACAGTTCGTACACAACATATAAATCCGGTGGGACGTTGTCTCAGTTTATTACAGGATTCACTGTACGAATACAGCCTTCAAGCAATATGTTATACGGCGATCAAAAGTATGGAACAATATACACAAATCCTATAACGCTGACTGCTGAAGCTATTTCCAGATTTTCTGTATACTGCTTATTATACTATAATATATTTAGTGACTTACTGACCGGACAGAAAGATGAAAGTGGCCATGACATCTATAATTTTAATGCTTTTGTAGCATTAGACACGCGCTTCAAAAAACGTAAAAATGTACTCTTATACACAAAGACACCAAGATTATATTTCAACAAGTCAGACGTACATCCGGGAGGTTCACGTTCTGCAGCAGGAGAAGTTCAAGGTTCTACAGAATCAGTTTTTTTCTTTGACGCAGAAGATTTAATGCCATGTACTTACCGAAAAGAAGAAAGTCATCCGGAACAAATGACGTTATATCCTGATAGTGATAGTGATTACGAATGTGGATTACGGTACGTTACAATTGACCTTGTTATAGGTACTGGCAGCAATGCTAAAAGGCATGCTACTTTGACGATAAAACCTAAAGAAATGACTATTAGTTGTCCGGGTAAATTCAGTAACGCTGGTTATGTTGACGCTATTCAAATACGAAATGTGCCATCATATATTACAGCATTGGCACCGTCTTCCGTTACAGCAAGCACCGTAAGCGCAGTGCCGGCGACTATTCCAGCAACGTCAGCTACGTTAACAATAGGAACAGATTCTTCAGAGACATTTCTTGAGACTTTTAAACAAGCAACGAACTACCACGGTTTCCGTTACTACTATCGCTTAAATCCCCAAAATACAGGTATTAGTTTTCCTACAGGAACTACAGGCAGTAATATGCCTATAGTGTGTAAATATGTTACTCACGTTGCCACAAACGATTTTAGTACAAGATATCAAAATAGTACAATAACATCTTACGCAAGATGTTCTGTGCCGTTATACGCTTTTGTTCAACTACAAGATGCTGGTACAATACATGTTTTAATGAAAAACACTGAAGTACGCGCTATGCCCATAACTAATGATATTGATACAAGCGTTCAGCTGAAACTGCCGGATACTTACACATATGACTCTATCCCTTATACACCTGAAGCAATAATATTTTTTGATTATTCAGGAACAATATCTGATGGTATGACTCTAACTTTGACGGAAAGTGACGAAAGAAACCAAAGTATTGAAACTACAACGATTAAGTCTACTAAAAGTAACACGACTATAACAGTTACTCAAAAAACAGAAACGGAAACAAACGAGGCAACTGGAAAATATACGCAGTCAGGCGACACAATAACAGCAACACTATCAAACGATGCTGTGGTTACAATAACAGTAACAACAACAGCGACAACGTTAGTTTTAGCAAATTGGCCGATTACAACAACAGAAAAAGTAACAAAGACAATTGTAAAAACAGGTACTGACACAGAAACAACGTTTGACTGTAAGTTTAGAAAACATTATAAAGGACAAATAATTCCAAGAATAGCCGGATATAACGTAAGCGGCAATGAAGTACATAACTGGTTTTTCTATAACGGCTACAACTATAATCACAATGGTGAGAATAACACTAATATCAGACTAAACGGCGTTGTGTTCACTAACGTTTTACTGCCCAGCGTAGATGTAACTGCTTCATATAGCTATTACAATCAAGATTTAAAAGAAGAGAACTGGATACCAATGTCGCTGTCGGATAAACTGATGGTCACAGATGAAGCTTTTGCAAAGACAATTTCGACTTACTCTGTACCTGAAAATCAAAACAATCTTCAATCTGCCAAGTGTAAAATTCAAATTTCTTACCAGGATCAAATACATTACGTTTACTACAACAGTAGAGAAGTAAAATTACACCATATGTACGTAGACAATGATAATCTCGAAAATTTGGGGGCAGTAAAAGTAACAGGACAAAAAATGGGATTGCTCTATCTTAGTGATAGCAAAAGACGCCTTAGTGGCTTTTCTTACATAGAAAGCGCTAACGCACAAAAAGAGATTACTTTTGCGGCTGAGGCACAAAAAGTCTACAGTATACCCAGAATATTAAATAAGGTTACTAAAGAGTGGGAAGTACCACCGAGGGCAAAAAGAGTGGCCAAAGGTAGTCTGAGCGATGAATTACTCAACAGCACATATTATATCGCTATCGAAGATTACATTAAACCGCCTACATCTAGTACTAAAGAGGTAAATCATGTAAGTGCTTCAACTACAGTTACTTACGTACATTGGTGGGGTCAATATGACTCAGCCAATTTTGGTGTTGTAGTTTTACCAGAAAGAACTTTAGCAGACTTAGAAAGTTTAGGAATTAAGTCACAACAATTTGAATCGACAAGTGGTTCGACAGATCCTTCAGACCAACAAATAAACGGTGGATATTGCTGGGATCCAAGTCGTGGCAGATTATCGTTTGTTCCTCCCGTATCACATACTGTATCATCACAGCGTTACGTTAAACATTTAATTCCTTATTCTAAGGCACAAGATTTTTTCAGCAAAATGAAGAACTCAAAATACTATTGTTTTGAACCGACGCCAGCAGCTACTGTATCAGTATGGGATGAACTAGATTTTTGGCCTATAGTAGCAGTAAATTATGACAACTCAGCAGATGAAAAACCTACGTATGGAATACAAACTGCTGTAGAAGGTGTTTTCACAACAATAGGTGTACGTTTTGGCTGGCAAGAAGTTCCAAACATTACCGGCATTAATATGACTTGGGATACCAAAAAATTAAATGCTAAAGACGACATAGATACAGAAGTTATAGAAGATGAAGTAGAATTAGACACGCCGGAAGACTAAAGAGAAGTTTAAGATCGGCGCGCTCGGTACACTAACCTCACTAACATAATCACTAACAAGAGACGATAGTTTTCGTCTCTTGTTTTAGTTTCAGACAGATCCAAGCGTTGTCAAGGTCTTCTTGTCAATCGCAGGATCAAAAAAAAACAACAGTTTTTAATCGAAAACGACCTTATACTCGTAAAGCCCCCAAGAAGTACCTTGTAGGGCCTCCTAGGGGCTTTAACGACGATGTCAAGATAACTGTAACTCGATTTGACGTCTGACTTTAGCAAGTTCTGACTCATTGCATTTGACGCTAAAGTTGAACTCGATTTCGATTTTGCTGTCGTGACTGACGTCTTTGTCTTCTTCAACGTCGACAAGGTTAGTGTATGCAGTTAGTGTAGCTGCAGCTAAACCGTTAACAACAGCAGTAGCAATATTAACTTTATCGTCAAAGATTTCGTCGACGGCGTGATAAACAGCAGCAAGCGGTGTACCCGCAAGTGCTGAAGAGATTGCCTTGCTTGCAATAACGTTAAGGCCTACGACTGCTGCGCACTTCACAGTGCCCTTAGCAAAAGAGTTGCGGCATTCCTTAAGTTTGTTAATGTCACCTGCTCTGAAGGCGTCATAAGTTTCCTTAAGGTTGTTAGCGCAGTCAATTTGTTCCTTAAAGCATGACCTGAGAAACATTTTTGTCTTTCCTTTCGTTGTCAAACAAAAAAGGCAGATTTAACTCTGCCCCTTTTGTTTTCCTTTTGTTTTAGAAGCCGAAGATAATGGCGCCCAAGTGTTCCTTGACGAACGCAATTCCCGACGCAACGGCTTTCTTAACGGCTGCGAAGCCCTTTTTCAACATAGCGAACATAACAAGATATCTCCTTTCTTGACAGACAAACGAAATTATTGTATCCTGTAACCAAGAAAAGGCCTGATATCTTGTCAGGCCTTTTCTGGTTACAGTAACTATTCAACTAAAAGTGTGGTAGGAAAATAGGCGATCAAAAAAAGGACGCTGGTTGGCCAGACTAACGTCCTTTTTTCTTGTCTTTTTGCTGTTACGCAGCGACGGCGACTTTCTTGCCGCCAACGACAGCGTAGACAACAGCGCCTGACACGGCAGCGCCGATAACGAAAGCTGCGATAAGGTGCGAAAGCATAGCACCGACAGTCATAGAAACGAACATTGCAATTAATCTTCCTTTCTCTTAAAACCGAAGACCAAAACTGTAGTGGTAGCCGAAAGCTTCCTCAAGAATGTCTTCGACAACGAACGAAGCTTGCAGCACGTAACGATGTACTCTTCTCTTTGCTGCACGCGCAGCGTTAACGACTTTGTCAACTGTCTTCTTAACGGTATTCTTAACAGCCTTGGCTGCTTTCTTAACGGTACCGACGACAGTGTTAATAGTATTGGACAACATTGAAAACAATCCCCTTTCTTAACTGGGCAGGACAGACAAAGGGGATTGCCCCTTGCTGTTTCTTACTTTGTAAGGGAAGGGAACAAGGCCTTTGTCCCCTTCCCCGTTTTTACAGCTTAAAGTACGCTAAGACCACGGCACCCTGTGACTACGCCTTTGTCGTCTCTAACAAGCGGACCCGGAATGAGCAAGTCATGGCGTTCAGGACAGGCTGCTGCTACCATACGCGATACCAAGAACCACGTGCCTTCTTCAGGCGCAGGCAATCCCGTAACGGCACCAAAGGTTTGACGAGTAAGCGGAATGCCGTCAACTTCACCAACAACTTCTTCCGTTTGCGAACAACGCGCTATAGTACCCGAAGGGTCAATAAAAGTAACCGAGTCACCGATAACAATACTAGTAACGTGAGGCAACAAGCTAACAATAGCCATAAAAAATATCTCCTTTCTTGACAAACAAATTCTCCTATGATATACTCTCTAACAACCGTAGGAACTACGGAGATAGCTCAGTTAATGTCCCTACACGGGAGTCGCTGAGAACTTTGCGACTTTAATCGTAGAGAGTTCAGAAACAAAACACGGTAATGTATAATCGTGAAAAAACTGTTTTTCGGAAGCCAGAGAAACAATAGCGATGGCATCACCATTGTTTCTCTTTCTGTGTTACGTAATAGCTTAAACGTAGACTTTTGCTTCGTTAAGACTTCCGATAAACATGTTACCACCTCCCTTCTTTAGAAGGGTAAAGCTATGTTTGACAGTAAGCTACACTTCGGATCAGGCAATATTGCGATCGTCAAGAGTCGTTTGCAACCTTCTCTTAACCGTCATCGCTCAGGCGCGTGTTTCCTAACGTCATGCTCCACTGTCGTGCTGTGTTTACGACTGCAGCGTAAGCCACGGCAAAGGATCCCCAAGAAGAGATATCTCCTACTGTGTAGTTGCAACTGCACAACAGAAGATATCTCTTTTTGGGTTTTGCCCCCGCTCCACGCTGCTTGCTGTAACTGTTTGCTGTAACAAAGACCGTACTACGTTGCTTGCTTGCAACAGTAGTTAAAGACACAAAAAGAGATCTCGGTGCTTGCAATCACCGGGGTCTCTTTTTGTTCTTCTATCGTCTGATAAGCTTTAGAAAACGCACAGCAACAGTTATCGTGTGCGCTTTCCAAGGCTTAACAAACGGTCTCTAATATCAAAAGTAACAATATTACCTTGATATCAGAGACCTTGCTTTCTTTAACTCCACTTGCTTTCGTCATTCCAGACAATCTCAAATCTGTCTATCTTGTAAACAAGGAACGGGCGTTTGTGAAGCTTCTTGTGTGACTGCCAATCTTGGTGAAAGATTTTGTCAGGTTCCAACAGAAGGCCGTCATACTTTCCTTGTGTCGTTGTAAAGTGTTCAAGCATGTAAAAGGGGCTTTGGCTGCCAAAGAAGAACCCTATGTGCGTAGCTTCCTTAGGCTCTGTACGGTGCCAGCCCTTGCTGTCAAGCTTTCCAAACTCAACGACGAACTTCTCGTAAACGTTAGGGTTAGCAAAGTTATCTGCACCTTTCTTGTACCCTTCGAAGTATTCGGGTACAAAAATCTGGTGCAGGATATCCCACATATTTTTGACAGGATTCTTCGCGTAATGGGTTGCACCAAACTTGTCACCCCAACGCAGTACTTCCCTAACGGGCCAAACCTTAGGTTCTGCCATAAGATATCTCTTCTCCTTTCGTAACTAAAAACTATCAAGGCGTTGCCAACGTCGACAAACCGCAGACAACGCCCTGTTACAATCTTAGCTTACTGCAGACAATACTTCAATACCGTAACGTTGCCCGGTGCTCTTGTCAACAACTATTTCGCAGTCGTCGTAAACGTCGTAGCGTTCTGTGATTTTCTGCCAGCACTTTGCTTGTCTTTCTTCGTAGTCAACGACTTCATTCCAAAATGCCCTGATATCTTTTTCAGGCATTTCAGGGTCTTCTGACAACCAAGATTTCTTGTACTCTTCGTAAGTCATAACGTCTCAACCTTCTTTTCCGTCAATGATTTCTTGCCTAACCTGTGTCAGCAATTGTCCAAGCCAGTTAAGACCACGACCGTTGCAGACACCCCAGAAGGTATCGCCCCAGTAATTTTCTTCAACAATCGGCTCTGTTACCGCAACTAGCTGGGCAGCAAATTTGGGATCGGAGAATTTCTTCCTAAGAAGATTCAACATGACTCCAAGCTTAACTGCTTCCCAGTCAGGACGCAAGGGGACTCTGCGCCCCAGACGTTTAGCCGCGCTGCCGTCAAGACCGACAAACTGTTTCCTGATATCAGGACTCAAAGTCTTCGAAGCCTGAAATGCTGCCTCAACGCAAGAGAATTTTAGGCCGTCAACCGTAATCGGACTTGTATAGAAGTTAGACAAGAAACCGTAAGATCCTCTGAACAACACGAGATATCTCCTCCTAACGGGATTAAAAGACAAGGGGCAGCAGACAACCGCCAACTGCCCCCGACAATAACTGTACTGCGTTACGACAGCTCGATAAACTGCTCTGTGCCGTCAAGCAACTTGACCCTGTAGGACCAACTGTCGTTAAACAACCCGTGCCACAGGCAAGTGCTAACGTCTTCAGCCGACAACAAACAAGCTAAGCCTTCTTCGTCAAAGACTTTGTTGTGGTCAACCTTAACGTCAACGTCTCCAAACCTGTTGCTATTATTAACGATATTAGCGACAACAGCAGCAACGGCGTAGTCAGCAATGTCGTCAAGCACGACGTCAACGGACAATTCTTCGCCTTCGTAACCGGCAACAGTACCGTTAGACCAAGAAATGATATTGTCTTCCACAGCTTTGACCTTGGGCATAGCCACTTTAACAGCTGCAGACAACAACGCCTCACGAATCCAAACTTCAGAGTAAGCCAACATGAGATATCAACCTCCTAAAAAGATTTTATGTTCCTCCCAACCGCCCCAACTCCAGTGCCGCGAAGCGGCCCCCTGACATAGTACAATAAAAAAACAAAAGGGCAGGAGATATCTCCTGCCCTTGTAAACTTTATGTTTCGTAATCTTCGTTATGTTGAAGTTCGTACAGCTTAGCAGCATCTTGCTCGGCAGCCGTAAGAATCTCCTCAAACGTTTTCTTCTTCCTCGTTATTACGACGCTCTTTTTCTTTTCTTTTCTTGACGAACTCGTCTCTGATGCCGCAGACGAGACCCCCAATAAAGCCAAAAGCCAAGAATCCAACGAACGCACCTCCCAGCCCTACTGCACCTGCCGTTACAATATTACCACTTGCGTTATAGTACAGCTTGCCGATAGTAACAGCCATTGCAGTAAAGGCAAAGTTAATCTTGACTCTGTTACCCAAAATTACGCTTTCAAAAACTTTAGTCCACGTACCCTTCATTATTACCTATCCTTTCTTTTTTACACAACAGCAGCCGTCGTCATTGCAGTCATCAGCGCAGTGCACCAAGCCTCGGCAACCTTAACGTCACCGTACAGTGCCTCACCGCCGCCATTAACCCAGCAGCAGTAGTCAAACAGCACTTTCCAGCTTTCGAACAAGCTTTTATAATCCAGCATTAGATATCAGCTCCTCTACAACAGTATATTACCTACAACACACAAGGCGATATCATCGCCCCAGAGAACAAGCTGAAAGAAAAAGGGATCAGACATTGCAGCAGAGAGAATAAAACGATCAAACATAAGCAACACCTCCCAAAAGAAACAAAAAGGGGCAGCCGACACAAAAGCCGCCGACTGCCCCCTGTTTGCCTTAGAAGAAATTCTTAGAACTCAACGCTTCCCTTGACTATTCCGCGCCAACGCCGGTAAATTGCACTGCTCTCAAGCACCGTTTTACCGTTAATTTCGAACCAGATAATCTCAGGATCAGCGCCTGACGACAGCGCGTCAACAAGAGTTCCGTTCTTTGTGTAAAAGCTAAAATCGTAGCAGCGGCTGCTTGTTTTCCCTGACTCAAGACCAATTTGTCCCTTAAGACTGCGAAGCGCGTAAGCTAACAGGTCGTAAACGATATTGTCAAGCGTTGATTCAAGCTCGTAACCTTCCAATGGCTGATACCAAGCAGTTTCGTCAATGCTGCTGTTTTTAACCTTGGTTGTGTCAACAGCGTGATACCACCGAGTGCTGTCCTCGGCAGCCTTAACCATCGGCACGCAACCGCCGCGATTCTTCCAGCAGTCAACGATTTTGAACAGCAAGCTCCGCGTAACAGTGTCAGCCTTGTAAGCCAAACGCAACAACGCCAATTCGTCTTTGACGAAAGCTTCAATGCTGCCCATGATATCTTCAGCAATGACAACGTCGTTACGGGTTGTGGCCATCTTGACAGCCAGATCCCTTACTGCAGCCTCGTCACGGCAATTGCTGAAGTCACACAGCATTGCTGCGTAATAAACGCTGACGTAACCGTTATACTTAACTGTGTAGCCTTCTGCCCACTTAAGCGGATCCTTTACGTTCTTCTGTTCGTGAAAGAAGACAACGGGATCCTTTCCGTCCTTGTAAATAACGTGAATGTACACTTCCTCCTCAGGCCACTCTTCGGTCCAGGCACGTATGGCGTCAGGTTCGCCGACAACCAACTTGCCCGATGCAGCAACTTCAGCGTCAGTAGCAGGACGGCAGTGGTAATAATAACCACCGTTAGTCAATCCCAGCCATGAACGCTTCTCGTAAACGCTCGTAATTGCTTCTGCAGCTTCTGTGCCCTGAACGTACACCATGACTTGGTTCTCGCCGTCAGCGTCGCAATATTCAATAGCAAAGGTGCCATTCGAGTCCGTGATACCAACAATGTTGTTTTCCAAATTCGTCGTCATGAGATATCTCCTCCTGAGAGATTAAAAAGTTTTTGTGAACAAACGGCAAAAGCTAAAGGGGACAACCGTCACAGCCGCAACAGCTGTCCCCGTTAGCTTGTCTTACCTAACGTGGTTACGGTAGCGCGCAGCAAGCCAAGCTTTGCGCTCAGCTGCCTCAGCAGAGTAGTCAACGAAAGCAAGCGACGGGGCCTTTTCGTAGCCCTTCCGCGTAAGCAATCGCAAGAAGCTGTCCATCGGGTACCACCTGCTTTCGCTGCCTACACTGACAGCAACGCCTTTTCCAATGTCTACGCTGTAAACGAAAATTTCCTCAGACTCGTCATGAGTGCAGAAGATATCTCCCTCTTCGAAAGAGAGTTCTGCCGGCATTGCGCAGCCATACATAGGCAACACGAACGAAAGGATAGTGCGCTGGTCAGCCGCCACAACGCAGCCGGACACGTCGTCCAAGTTTTCGAAACGCCAAGCTTTTCCGCCTTTCAGGACAGTGACGTTAGCGACCGGGTGACCCGCAAATGAAGCCTTGAACTGGTTGCTGTTTCCCTTGCGCGTAACCTTCCATCCATCCAACATTGTCGTCATAAGATATCAACCTCCAAAGTTTTAAAATATTTCCTCCCAACCGACCCAACTCCAGTGCGGCAAAGCCGCACCCCCTTAAAAAATTATAACACAAGCAAAGGGCAGCGGACAACAACCGCCCGCCACCCAAGCTTAACTCGATGTCTTACTGCTTTTCCTTTGTTTCTCTAAGGTAATCGGACAGCGCGCCACGAAGTGCTACAAGGCAAACTGCGCTACCAAAAAGGTAAAGCCCCGTCAGGACACCGTGAAGAGACAAGAGAATCTCACTTTCAAAAGACATTTCTTTCACCTCTTGTATAACGTCTGTAGGCTTTCTGTAACGCCAGCAAAATCATTTTCTCGACAGGATACCAGCAGTTGTTAACGAAGATCGTCATTTCCTCAACGTCGTAACCGTCTTCTCTGTCAAGGTAAAGACTCTTGTGCGCCTCAGCCAAAACGTCTTGTTTCAAGTTCTCAAAGCACAAGTTTTTCCAACAAGGCTCTGTTTCCGCCTGATATCTCTCATACCAGAACATGAACCTGTCAATGGCTGCGCAGTCGAACGCACTTTGTAGTTCTTGTTTGCTTTTAGTGCAATAATGAACTGTGCCGGCAATATACGCACCGGCCAAAATGTCAGCGAAAATCTCTTTGCGCGGCTTGTCCACGTAATCGCCGTTTTCGAACACCTGCACTGTTTCAGGCTCAGGCGTCAACAACATGTCA
>Ga0247609_10001760_pt1 | contig 24682 bp, 14 predicted proteins | sample 172DNAGHGlowgp2_FD_193487 | JGI IMG/M metagenome (GOLD analysis project Ga0247609, IMG submission 193487) | Sheep rumen microbial communities from Palmerston North, Manawatu-Wanganui, New Zealand - 1728 DNA GHGlow gp2 | ecosystem: Host-associated > Mammals > Digestive system > Stomach > Rumen ...
GGGGAACAAGGCGATTGATGAGCGTCGACTTACCCACGCCGCTGTTGCCGCTGAGGAGGGTGATTTTGCCTTCGAGCAAGGGGCGCAGCTCCTCTACGCCTTGCCCTGTCGTAGCAGAGACGGCCCTGCACTCATAGCCGACGGTCTCGTAGAGGTTCATCATCATTTGCTGGTAGTGCAGCTCTTCGTCGGAGAGTATGTCCACCTTATTAAATATAAGTATCACGGGTACGCGATAGGCCTCGGCGGATGCCAGGAAACGGTCGATGAACGTGGTGGAGGTCTCAGGACGGCTGACGGTGACGACGAGCAATGCCTGATCGACGTTGGCAGCGAGGATGTGGCTCTGCTTGGAGAGGTTGATGCTCTTGCGGATGATGTAGTTGCGGCGGTCTTCGATTTCCGTTATCCAACCTCTTACCTCTGGTCCCTCACCACTCACCTCTATGGAGACGCGGTCGCCCACGGCCACAGGATTGGTAGAGCGTATTCCCTTGATGCGGAAATTGCCCTTCACTTTACAATCAAGGAACTGGCCATCGTCCGTCAGGACGGTGTACCAGCTTCCAGTATTCTTAATGACAAGTCCCTTCAATATTATACGGTCATGATTTCCTTGTTCTTGGCTTCCATCAGCTCGTCGAGCTTCTTGATGTACTTGTCGTGAAGCTTCTGGAGTTCGAGCTCGGCATCCTTCTCGTTGTCCTCAGAAAGACCATCCTTGATGGCTTTCTTCAGCTTGTCCTTGATGTCGCCACGAACGTTACGAACCTCGACCTTCGCCTTCTCGGCAATCTTGTTACACTGCTTCACGAGGTCGCGACGACGCTCCTCGGTAGGCTGAGGAATGCCCAGGCGGATGATTTCACCATTGTTTTCAGGGGTGATACCTACGTCGCTGTCCATGATAGCCTTCTCGATGTCCTTGATTTGCTTGCGGTCCCAAGGCTTGATAGCAATGGTACGTGCATCGGGAGTCGACACGTTGGCTACTTGGTTGAGGGGAACTTTCTGTCCATAGGACTCTACTCTGACACCGCTGAGGATGGCCACGTTGGCACGTCCGGCACGGACACGGTTCAGCTCCTCTTCGAGGAACATTGCTGCCATCTCCATGCGCTCTTCAGCTGAGGCTAATGTTGCTTTAACGTCTATCATAATTGTACTGTTTTTGGTTTTATAGGCAACAAAGTTACAAATAAGTGAGCAAAATACAAAATATTTTGATAAAAAATTTGGTTATTGTCTAATTTTTGCCTATCTTTGTGGGCAATAATGGTATAAATGACTATTCCTTAACAGCAAGATGGACCTAAAACGTAGCAAAAATATCATCCAGCGAGCAATGGTCGGAAGCCTGTTGCTGACTTTCTCGTCGCCCTCGATGGCACAGGTGGGAATCAACGTAGAACGGCTCTTCGACTTTCAGCACATGACAGCGTACTTTACAGCCTTTTTCCTCATCGGATTCTTCGTGCTGCTGTTCTACAATTTTGTCTTTCACTATCGCGAACAGGATGCGAAGATGCAGGGCTTGAGCCAGTACGGCCGACTGTCGCTGGTGTTGCAGACGAGTCATCTGCAGTTGTGTTTCTATAATATGCAGCGTCGCTATTGTGTCTTTATCGAGGAAGGCGGTGGATTCTCAAAGGAATATAATCCGATAGAGTTCTCCAGCCTTTTCGAACGTGATGATATCGAGGAAGTCCGCAGGTTGGTTTTCGAAATTGGTGAAGGTCGCATTCCCTCAGCTACTGTCAGGGTGAGGGAATTGCCTAAGGAGGACGGCTCGCGGAAGGTGTTCGATTTCTCTATATCAGTAGCTCGCCGTAAGAGCCGTAAGGAGGTGGAAGACCTGCTGTTCATCCTTCATGATGTTACTGACGACGCAAGGCGCCGTGAGACGTTGAGTAAGTTGTTGCTGCGCTACCAGACCGTGTTTGAATCGTCGTTGGTGGACATGGTCTATTACGACAAGTACGGTGTTTTGACAGACATCAACGAGAAGGCATGTCGTCAGTTTGGTGTCAAGAACCGTGAAGAGGTTATCCGTGACGGTTTCCTGTTGCAGAACAATCCTTTCTACTGTGGTGTTGACATCCAGCAGATGGAGAATACACGTACATCGGCAATTGTTGATTTTGGTGATTACACGGATCCTGTTTACCATATTGAAGACTTCGGGCTGCATGGGAGGATGTATTACGAGTCAACGATTAATCCTATCCGCAATGAAAATGGCGAACTGGAAGGTGTCTATATGGCTGGTCGTAACGTGACGGAAATGGTGGAGTCGTTCCATCATCAGCAGGAAGGATTCAAGAAACTCAGCGAGATAACAAAGAGTATTAAGACATACATCTCGAACGTGAATTACGCCCTGCGCGTGTCTGAGGTGCGACTGGTAAACTACAACCCCCACACCTTTACGCTGGAGCTTTCGAGTAATATCAACGAAACCCAATTGTATTTATCGCAATTGCGCTGCATCCGCCTGGGAACGCCGCGTTTCCGTCGTGCCATTTCCAGTGCGCTGAACCGTATGGACCACAAGACAAGACGTCCTGTAGAACTGACGATAGAAACCGAGATACGCGACGAGAAGCGCCGTCAGGTATGGCTACAGTTCAATATGATTCCGCTCATCAATGAGGATGGTCAGGTAGAGCGCTACTTCGGCATGTGCCGCAATATGACGCAGATGATAGAAACGGAGCAGCAACTGGCCATTGAAACGAAGAAAGCCCAAGAGACAGAAACACTGAAACAAGCCTTTCTGACGAATATGAGTTATGAGATTCGTACGCCGCTGAACACGGTGATTGGTTTTGCCGAATTGTTCGAGACGGAGCACGACGTGGCTGACGAAGCATTGTTCGTGAACGAGATACGCCAGAACTCAAACTCGTTGCTGCAACTGGTGAACGACATTTTGTTCCTGTCGCGACTGGATGCCAACATGATAGAGTTCAAGAAGGAAGAGGCCGACTTCGCCATGCTCTTTGACAGCTGGTGTCAACTCGGACTCTCTGGCGTCAGTCCTGATGTGAAGGTCGTCGTAGATAATCCTTACGAGCGGTTGCTCGTTACCATCGACTTGGAACATGTCAGCAAGGTTATTGAGAAACTGTGTGGTACCGCTGTGAAATACACCGAGAAAGGTACTATCCGCACAAAGTATGAATACCGTCATGGAGAGTTGGCCATCAGTATTGAGGACACTGGTCGCGGTATTGACGAAAAGACGTTGCCTCACGCTTTCGAACGTTTCGTACGCGACGAGCAAGACGAGCTTTGCGGCTCGGGACTTAACCTGCCTATTACGCAAGCATTGGTAGAGCAGATGGGAGGTACTGTCGAATTGCAATCGGAACTTGGCAAGGGTACCACCGTATGGGTGTTCATCCCCTGCAAGGCCTCAGTGATAGAGAAACGTCGTGAAATAGTTTAACCCCACTTCATGTAATTCCTTATGACTACCTATTTGAACCTATTTATAATAGCATTTGCCTGGCCTTTCCAGACGCTTCCCACTCTGTTGCTGGCGATCATCGCCATAGCCTTTCTGGGCATGCTTCTTCAAAACCGTATCGTGGTGCGACGCGTGAAGAAACGCCTGGCTGACACCAACTTCACGGAAAACATGATGGAGGAGGCCGTGAAAATCAGCGACAACAATGTAGTGCGTTTCGTCATTCGTGAGAGATACATCGAGTGTCTGTACGGGCATCTTTTTCCAGAACATGGACTCTCCGTCGATGAATGGAAGGAGCATCTTTATCCTGACGACATAGAGCCAACCGTTGCCCGCTTCCGCCAGATGATGTCGGGCAAGGTAAAGCGCGACGAATTCTTCTATCGCTGGAACTTCAATTTTGAGGGCGGCGCTCCACAATGGGGATATATGCATAACTTCAGCGTTATCGAGTTCCAGGCAGGAACATCCATTCCCCAGAGTATTATCAGTACGTTACGCGATGAGACGGAACTGCGCGAGCAGGAACTACGTGAGGAGGAAATGACGGAAAAGTACAAGGTCATCTTCGAACACAGCATCGTTGGATTGTCGTTCTACAGTCCTGACGGATGGTTGCTGGATGCGAACGAGATCATGCGTGAGATTTGCCATTTCGACAGCGATAACTATGACGAGCATTTCTCGAATACCAACCTGTTCGATGCAATGCCGTTCAACGAAATCCTTGACAGAAACAACGTTGAGGAAGTCTGGGCCTGCGTGCAGAGCATTGTCCCGGAGCGTGGTTTGCACGACTATCTGGAATTACACGTTTATCCGTTGTACGACGACAATGGAAAACTGCTGAACATCGCCCTTGCGGTGCGTAATATAACCGGGGAGCGCGAGATGTATCTGCAAGCTAAGCGGAACGATATCGAAATCCAGCGGGTGAACAACGAAATCATGCGTTACGAGGAGGAACTGCGCTATATGATGGAGGCTTGCGACATGCGTGCCTTCCGACTGTTCTTCGACGAACGGGTGGTGCGTTTCTACAAGGGTTTGGGAACCGTAGAACTTGAAATGTCGTTCGACGAGATTGAGTCGCACTTCGTCAATGAGCCTGAGATGCTGCGTCTGGGCTTCCAGGATCCTTACACCTACTTCTTGCAGCCCATGGGATATATGGCCGAAATGCGTCCCGTGTTCCATGAGGGTCAAGAGATACAGTGGAACCAAATCAACAATATCCCCGTCTATGATGAAAACGGAAAGGTAAAGGAAGCCTTCGGACTGATACGAAATATATCGGGTATGATGAAGAAGCAGGAGCAGTTGAAACGGGAGACGGAACGTGCCAACGACTCAGGACGTCTGAAGTCAGTGTTCCTGGCCAATATGACACACGAAATCCGTACCCCGCTCAACGCCATTGTGGGTTTCACAGATTTGTTGCAGACCATCGAGTCGCCTGACGACAAGCGCGAGATGATTCGTGTCATTCATAACAACTGCGATATGTTGCTCCGACTCATCAACGACATCCTTGTGCTCAGCACGATGGATGCCAACGCCATGAAGATAGAGCCGCGCGATATCGATGCAGCCCACGACTTCGATGAGATTGCAAAGACGCTGGCTCAGCGTGTACAGGAGCCTACTGTTGAATTTGTAATAGAACACCCCTACGAGAAGGTGCTCACACGTTTGGATAGCGACCGCATCAATCAGGTCCTGACCAATTTCGTGACCAATGCCGTGAAGTACACTCATCAGGGACATATCCGTCTGGGTTATCGCATCGAGGAACGCAGCGGGCGGCAGGGCTTCTATGCCTATTGCGAGGATACGGGAACGGGTATTCCGAAGGATAAGCAGAAGGCAGTATTCGAACGTTTCGTCAAGCTCAACGACTATATCCAGGGTACTGGTCTCGGACTGTCCATCTGTAAGAGCATCATCGAGAAGTGTGGTGGTCAGATAGGCGTTGACAGCGAGGAAGGGCAGGGCTCGACGTTCTGGTTCTGGATTCCTGCCGAGATATTTGAAGTGAAAGAAAAACAGATACAATCATGATATACAGACCCCTGCGTATACCACGTTTCCGCACGTTGGTCGTTGTGTTGCTCGCTTTGTGCTGTACGACCGCTAAGGCCCAGCATCCGAAGGAGCAGAACGACAGCGTGAAGGTGTTCACTGAGGATCATCCGATGGTCTATGAGGATGCCTGGGATTTGTGGCCTTATGCCTTTCTGAACGAAACTGGAGAACCCGTAGGCTTTAACATCGACCTGCTGAAGCTGATATGCAATGAACTCGACATCCCATATCGCATCAAACTGAAACCCACGAAGGATGCCCTTAACGACCTAAAGGTTGGACGTGCTGACCTGATGTGCGGTATGGATGCCCATTTCCATAACGATTATGCGCAATACGGCAATAGCGTCATCCAGATTTTCACGCATAGCGTTGTTCACAAGAAGGATGAACCCATGGTGATTCGTACTGTCAACGACTTGGCAAATCATCGGGTCATCGTTCACGACGGCAGTTTCAGTCATCATCTGATGATAGAGAAAGGGTGGGGCGACAATGCCATTCCCTATGACGATATGCAGGAAGCTGTCCAACACGCTCATAGCGTGGCTGGTAGCCAGATTGTCTGGAACACGCTCTCGCTGAAGTGGCTGCTTCGAAAGTTCCATTTCGACGACCTCGAACTGACACCAGTCAACGTTCCTCATGGCGAGTATAAGTTCATGTCGAACAATCCACAGTTGCTCCAGCAGTTCGACAGCGTCTTCAGTTATCTTAACTCAACAGGACGCCTGCAACCTATCCAGAACAAGTGGTTCTACCCCGAGCGCAAAGAGACAGGCATCCCTTCATGGATTTGGCGCTTGGTCATCGTGATGGCCGTCATCATCGTCGTTTTCCTGGCTTACTATGCTGCATTCCGTATCTACGAACGTCGGATGTCGAAGAATGTCCGTCAGTCCAACGAACGTCTGGCACTCATTCTCAACACCAGTAAGGTTCATATCTGGTTGTTCAATATTGCCAAGCGCACCATCAGCAGTCTTGACAATAAAGGCAACAAGGAGGTGATGCCCCTGTCGCCCAATTTCTTCAAGTACTACATGATTCCTGAGGATTACGAGAAGCTTTGCAACGTCTTGCAGCAGATGGCCCAGCAGCAGAAGGAAAAGGATACGCTGGAGGTGCGTTGCACAAAGGGACATAGTGGTGGCGAGTTCACCTTCTCCGTCGATTTCTCCGTATTCCGTCGAAACCGTCATGGAGACCCTTCCGTCATCATCGGTGCTACCACTGATATCACCGACGAGCGCCTGCGTCGTCAGAAGCAGAAGGACACCATGCTGCGTTATCAGTCTATCTTCAACACCGCACTGGTCGATACGGTATCGTACGACGAGAACGGATTCATCGACAATATGAATGAGAAAGCCTCCAAGGCTATTCCTGGTGGTGTACAAGCTGTTATCGACAGGAAGATTCCTATTCAGGATGTTCTTGGCGACCCCACTGTCACTATTGACAATCTGGAATATACCTATCTGACGCAGATATACAAGTCGCCTGACGACGAACGTCCCCTGAACAGGTTCCTGAAACGCGACGAATTGTACTACGAACTGCAGCTGGTACCAGTTCGTGACGACAAGGGTCGCCTGTTGGCTATTTATGGTACTGGGCGCGACGTCACCGAATTGGCCAAGTCGTTCTCCCGTCTGCAGAAGAACATCGTTCAGATGGAGCAGGCTACTGCCGAGTTGCAGGAATATATTCGCAACATTGACTATGTGATGCAGAATGGTGGTGTGCGCATTGCCACCTATTCGCCTGATACCCATACGCTGACAGTCTACAGCGAGATTGGTCACGTGCAGTTCCGCCTGACGCAGGCTCGCCTTTTGGCACTGGCGGCAGAGAATTCGAAGAAGGCAGCCCAGCGCCTGATGAACAGCATGGACAACTGTACACGCACTCCCGTGAAGGATACCGTTAAGTCGCTGGTAACTACCAAGGAGGGTCGTCGCCTCTATCTCTATTTCTCCTTCGTGCCGACCTTCGATGACGATGGCCGTGTCACTGAATATTTCGGTATGATTCGTGACATTAGCGAAATCAAGGCTACTGAGGAGGAACTGGCTCGTGAGACGGAAAAGGCTCGTGAGGTAGAAGCCCTCCAGCAGGCATTCCTGACGAATATGAGTTACGAAATTCGTACCCCGCTGAGTTCTGTCGTGGGTTTTGCCGAACTCTTCGACAGGGAACACTCGAAGGGGGATGAGCAGTTCTTTATCAAGGAAATCAAGGACAATTCCGAGAAACTATTGAAGCTCATCAATGACATTCTCTATCTCTCGCGTCTCGATGCCCAGATGATTGAGTTCAAAACATCGCCTATCGACCTTGCCGCTACTTTCGAGGGACGTTGTCAGACTGCTTGGGCCAACTATCAGCAACCTGGCGTCAGTTACGAGGTCGACAGTCCTTACGATCGTCTGATTCTCGATGTCGACCTTCAAAACCTCTTCATCGCCATCGACCAGATACTGATCAATGCGGCACAACATACTTCTTCCGGCTTCGTGCGCGCGCGCTATGATTATAATGGTGAAGAACTGATGGTCGCTGTTCAGGATACCGGAGATGGCATTCCTACTGAAAAGATGGATCATCTCTTCGACCGATTCTACACCACCGACAATGTCGGCTCTGGTCTCGGCTTGGCCATCTGTAACGAAATCATCCAGCACTTGGGTGGTAAAATCCGTATCAAGTCTGAGGTCAGACGGGGAACCATCGTGTGGGTTTCCGTACCGTGCCAGTGCATTGAAATCATCAGAAAGTAAAGGATATGAAGCATACAAGAATATTTTTCCTCTTAGCCCTTTTGCTTTGTCTGCCCTTGGCGCTGCCTGCTGCCAACGACTTCCCGGAGTATACCGATGAGCATCCGTTGGTCGTCGTCTGCGACTGGGATTTCCGTCCCTTCGAGTTTCTCGACAGTGAGGGTCAGCCTGCGGGCTATAACATCGAAGTGCTTGACATGATTTTCGACCGCCTCGACATTCCCCATAAGTTCGTCATGCAGGAATGGCATGTTGCCACCAATATGTTCGAGCGCCACGAGGCCGACCTCATTCATGCGTTGTTCTATTTCTACAAGCACCACCCTTATGTGTCCACCCATAAATATCTGAACTATTACAACTTGAAGGCAGTACGCCGTGCTGACGTAGCACCCATTCCGCCTCTCCGCAACCTGAAATCCACTGACACTATTCTTGTCAAGAAAGATGACTATGCCGCAATGAGTATTGGCATCATGCCCGATGTTAACTTCGTCACAGAGTTCCATACCCCCAAGGACGCACTGACGGGTATTCGCACAGGCAAGTACAAATATTTCATTTGGGGCGAACAGCCGCTCAATCGCAAGATTCAGGAGTTGGGTATCGATAGTCTTGTCCTCGACGAAGTTGCCATCCCTGCCGGTGAGTTGCGCATCATAGGATATAATCGCAATCTCATTGAAATCATTGACGACCAGTACACCCGTCTCGAACAAGCTGGCGATCTGCAGAAGATTTACGACCGTTGGTTCCATCCGGAGCGCGTTCACGATGACACGTCGCCTGTCGCTCTCATTGTATTTGTCGCCCTTGTGGTAGCTGTCATCTTTGTATTCTTGCTGACGCGTCTGGTTACCCGCCGTGTGCGCACCACTGTACAACAACGTTCCGATCTGGGGCAGATGATGGACCAAGTGCTCAATATGGGAGATTATTATGTTGTGGAATGGGACCTTCGGACCAATTTGCTTCAAAACAAGTATCGTGACATGTTACCTGTGCCGAAGATGACGCCTGAGGATTTCATGAAGCGTGTGCCTCCTGAGGATGCTCAGCATCTGCATGAACTCGATATGCAGCTGACTGCGGGTGCCATCAGTAGTTTCGAGATACAGTTGAGCTTTAATCCTGGTACCCCGGAGAATCCGCAATGGCGTGTGTTCTACGGCAATGCGATTATCGAGAAGGAGAATGGTAAACCGGTCAATATAGTCTATACCGGCAAGGATATTACCGATGAGGTAAACGAGGAACGCCATATCCAGAACCTCGCTAACAAGTACAAGAAGATGTTCGACACCAACCTCATTGCCATGTCGTTCTACGATGCCAACGGCCGATTGCTCGACATGAACAAGAAGATGGCTGATTTGTGTGAGATTGGCGAGAAAAACAAGAAGTTCTTCTGGGGAACGTCGCTCTTCGACTTCCCCGATATCAAGGGCGTCTACATACCTGGCACACGCGAGGTCTTGCACTGCTGCCATCACTTTTTCGAACCCTCATTAGGGCTCGACAAGTACGTTGAGTATCGCATTTATCCTATCATTTCTGATGACAACCGTCTGGTGTATTATATCGCCACCAATCGCGACATCACCGCCGAGCGTAACATGTATCTCAAGCAGCGTGAACACGACCGCAAGCTACAGGCCACCAACGATGCCATCAACCGTTACGAGCGTCAGCTACACTATCTGTTGGAGGAAACACAGATGTATATCTGGACCTACCGTCCCTCCGAGAATGCTGTACGCATGACGCGCTCGCCGGGTGTTACTGAGTTTAGTGAGACCGTCGAGGAATATCTGGGGACCATCGACGAAGAGTACCGCCAGCAGGCTGCTGAGCAGATTACTCAGGCAATGGCGGCTGGCAAGGCCTATACCACCATCATGCCCTTTGCCAGTACGCCGCTCGACCCCAATCACAGCTGGTATTCAGTCAGCGGCATGCCCATCTTCGACAAGGACGGACAACTGAAGGAGTATTTCGGTTTGGCCCGTAACGTCACTGACCTCATGGAGGCCCAGCAAAAGTTGCGTGTCGAGACTGAGCGCGCCGAGAATTCCGGACGCCTGAAAGCAGCCTTCCTTGCTAATATGACACACGAGATCCGTACCCCGCTCAATGCCATTGTGGGCTTCAGCGGACTCCTTCAGTCCGTCGAAACCGACGAGGAACGCCACGAGTTCATTCGCATCATCCGCAACAATTGCGACATGTTGCTCCGACTCATCAACGACATCCTCGAAGCCTCTAATATGGGACAGTCTTTGGCATTCAGAACCGAGGAACTTGACCTCGCGATAGTCTTCGATGATATCTGCCAGTCGCTTGCCCAGCGCGTGGAGAATCCCGATGTCGAGTTCCAGAAGGACAGTCCTTATCCGTCGTGTCCCGCAACGCTCGACAAAGGTCGCCTCATGCAGCTGCTCACCAATTTTGTCACCAATGCCGTCAAGTACACCCAGGAGGGGCACATCCGCGTGGGCTATCGCAAGGAGCAGCGTCATGATGTCGACGGACTCTACTTCTACTGCGAGGACACGGGTGTCGGTATTCCCAAGGAAAAGCAGGCCTCCGTGTTCCAGCGTTTCGTCAAGCTCAACGACTTTGTCCAAGGCACAGGTCTCGGACTGGCCATCTGCAAGTCCATCATCGACCGTTGCGAAGGAGAAATCGGCGTCACTGGCGATGAAGGTATCGGTTCTACATTCTGGTTCTGGATTCCCCGCAACCTTTAGCGTTGCGATGCATCATAACAGGTCAACGCCAATCAGCACGAATAAAGGCCCGCAAAATCTTGCGAGCCTTTTTCTTGATTCATCTTCCGTCAGATTACTTACGCAGACCGAGGGCCTTGATAAGTTCACGATAGCGGTTGATGTCCTTGTTGTAAAGATACTTCAGGAGCTTACGGCGACGACCAACCATCTTCGTCAGTGCACGTGCGGTACCGAAGTCCTTGTGGTTGTCCTTCAGGTGCTCCGTCAGGTGCTTGATGCGATAAGTGAACAGGGCTACCTGGCTCTCTACAGAACCTGTGTCCTGTGCGTTCTTGCCATACTGGCTGAAGATCTCGGTCTTCTTAGCTTGATCTAAATACATAATGTTTAATTGTGATTATAACTGTTTTGCAATGACATCTTTCGGACGCTCTCCCTGCCTAATCACGGGCGGTTTACGTCGTCAAATGCTCCGGATTTTCCGAAATGCGGCTGCAAAGGTACAACTTTTTTCCCAATCCCACAAATATTTCGGAAAAAATGTGTACCTTTGCACCCGAAATTACGTAATTTAGTTATGCAGGATATCAGAAACATTGCAATTATTGCACACGTAGACCACGGCAAGACAACGCTCGTGGACAAGATGATGCTGGCCGGAAATCTGTTCCGTGAGGGACAGAACCTGTCCTCTCAGGTGTTGGACGCTAACGACCTTGAGCGCGAACGAGGCATCACCATTCTTTCGAAGAATGTCAGTATCAATTGGAAAGGAACGAAAATCAACATCATTGACACCCCGGGACACTCCGACTTCGGCGGCGAGGTAGAGCGCGTGCTCAACATGGCCGATGGCTGCTTGTTGTTGGTCGACGCCTTCGAGGGCCCCATGCCCCAGACGCGCTTTGTGCTGCAGAAGGCCCTTCAGATTGGCCTCAAGCCCATCGTCGTGGTCAACAAAGTCGATAAGCCCAACTGTCGCCCTGAGGAGGTTTACGAAATGGTCTTCGACCTCATGTTCTCACTCAATGCCACGGAGGACCAGCTCGACTTCCCCGTCGTCTACGGCTCTGCCAAGAACGGCTGGATGGGTGAGGACTACAACAAGCCCACAACCGACATTACCTATTTGTTAGACAAGATTGTCGAGGTCATCCCTGCTCCACAGCAGTTGGAGGGAACACCCCAGATGCTCATCACCTCGCTCGACTATAGCTCCTACACGGGCCGTATCGCCGTGGGCCGCGTCCATCGCGGACAGCTGAAGGACGGCCAGCAGGTCACCATTGCCCATCGCGATGGCACCATGGAGAAGACGAAGATCAAGGAGCTCCACACCTTCGACGGCATGGGCCATACACGTACCGATGCTGTCGACTGTGGCGACATCTGTGCCGTCATCGGACTCGAGAAGTTCGAGATTGGCGACACCATCTGCGACATCGAGAATCCCGAGCCCCTGCCGCCTATCGCCATCGACGAGCCCACCATGTCGATGCTCTTCTGCATCAACGACTCGCCGTTCTTCGGCAAGGAGGGTAAGTTCGTCACCTCACGTCACATCAACGACCGCCTGGAACGCGAGCTCGAGAAGAACCTCGCCCTGCGTGTCGAGCCCTTCGAGGACTCTACCGACAAGTGGGTGGTCTCAGGTCGTGGTGTGCTCCACCTCTCCGTGCTCATCGAGACCATGCGTCGCGAGGGATACGAGTTGCAGGTCGGCCAGCCCCAGGTCATCTATAAGGAGATTGACGGCCGTAAGTGTGAGCCCATCGAGGAACTCACCATCAACGTCCCCGAGGAGTTTGCCTCGAAGATGATCGATATGGTCACACGCCGTAAGGGCGAGATGACCAGCATGGAGACGCAGGGCGAGCGCACTAACATCGAGTTCGACATCCCCTCACGAGGCATCATCGGACTGCGCACCAACGTGCTCACCGCTTCTCAGGGCGAGGCCATCATGGCCCACCGCTTCAAGGAGTACCAGCCCTACAAGGGCGAGATTGAGCGTCGCGTCAATGGCTCGATGATATCGATGGATACGGGCAACGCTTTTGCCTACGCCATCGACAAGCTGCAGGATCGCGGCAAGTTCTTCATCGACCCGGGTGAGGACGTCTATGCCGGTCAGGTCGTCGGCGAACACGTTCACGACAACGACCTCGTCGTCAACGTCTGCAAGGCCAAGCAGCTCACCAACGTCCGTGCGTCAGGTACCGACGACAAGGCGCGCATCATCCCCAAGGTTGTCATGAGCCTCGAAGAGTGCCTGGAGTATATCAAGGAGGACGAGCTCGTCGAAGTCACGCCTCAGTCCATGCGCATCCGCAAGATCATTCTCGACCATGATCAGCGGAAAAAGGCTGCGATTCAGCGAGGGTAGAGCATGAGTGGCTATGAGAGGGTAAGATGAAGAAACTCTGCGATTATATTTCGAAATACATTGGCGTGATGGTTGTTCTCGTGGCAGCCATGGCACTTTTTTGGCCCGCATCGTTCGTGTGGATTGACACATGGGCCATCAATCCCCTGCTGGGTGTCATCATGTTCGGCATGGGTCTCACCCTGTCGCCCTCCGACTTCCGCATCGTTCTCAGCCGTCCCAAGGATATCCTGATTGGCTGTCTGGCGCAGTTCACCGTCATGCCGCTGCTGGCATTGGTGCTGACGTGGGCCTTCTCGCTGCCGAAGGAGTTGGCTCTGGGTGTCATCCTCGTGGGGTGCTGCCCCGGAGGCACCGCCTCAAATGTCATCACCTATCTGGCCAAGGGCGACCTCGCATTGTCTGTGGGCATGACAGCCACCTCTACGCTGCTGGCCCCCGTGCTCACCCCCATGCTCGTTTGGCTGTTGGCAGGCACCATGGTCGATGTCGACACCGTAGGCATGCTGCTGAGCATTGTCTATGTCGTCATCGCGCCGATTGCTGTCGGACTGCTGTGCCAGCATTTCCTGCCCAAGATGACCAAGGGCGTTACGCCCTATCTTGCCGCCTTCTCGTCTGTCGTCATTGCTATCGTGGTAGGCATCGTCGTGGCTCACAATGCCGACCGCTTGCTGGTAGGAGGCCTGCTGGTGGTTCTGGTGGTGATGCTCCACAACCTCTGCGGCTTAGCCATCGGCTATGCCATTGGCCGCCTGTTGCGACTTGCCGATCCCAAGAAACGAGCCATCTCCATCGAGGTAGGCATGCAGAATTCCGGACTTGCCAGCAGTCTCGCCACGCTCCATTTTGCCGCCTATCCGCTCGCCACCATTCCCGGTGCCATCTTCAGCGTGTGGCACAACATCAGCGGTGCCCTTGTCGCACGGCTATACCATCAGTAGCTGAACCGGTTGCCGTCCCATTTCAGCGTCTTCTGCCATTTCTCCCTGCCGTTCTCGCTCCACTGCGTCACGGTGATGTCCTTGCCGGTGCGGGGTAGGGAATAGGACGTGTTGAAGTAATCCACTTCGAACCCGGCGTCATACGCCGACATCTTCCTCGTGGCATTGTCGTAGCGGTAGAAGTCCAGACAGTCATACTGTCCTGGGGCGCTGCGCTTGCCGTTCTCCGAGAGCTCCACGCAATACGCCAACAGCTTGTGCTTCTTGTCAGCCATGTTCCAGTAGCACATCTCCCACTTGATTGTGAAACCGTCCTGACGCGACTCCAGGAGCATGTAGCCAGCCTTCTTGTCTACGGTGATGGTCATGCCTTCAGGTTGCTGTTCGCCCGTGCGATAGCGTTCCAATGCCGCTTTCACGGCGTTCCTCGACTCGTCAACATCTCCTTCCTCGTTGTCGTCGTTTGCCGTCGCCAGCGACCATGCAAAGTCAACAATGTCCGGGTTCGTTCCTAAGAACCTCACTTCGATGGCGTCTTGTGCCGCCATTGCCAGCGTCCAGCAGGCAAAGATAATTGCTAATGATAATCTTTTCATCGTGTTTCAGTTTATGTTGTATTATTTGCCTGCAAAGATAGTGCAAAATTTCGATTAAGCGAAGGAAATGAGAATATATTTTCATTCTTTGAGAATCTTCTCCAAAGGAAAAGGTTACACATTATTAATTGTAGAGGGCGTTGACGTCGCGGAGGAAGAGGGTGCGGGGGTCGTTGTAGAAACGGACGAAGTCGGAGGCGGACTGCTGACCGGGGTAGGGACCGAAGAAATGGTTCGGACGGTTATGAGCGTTGCGCCAGACGAGGACATAGCTGATGGGGTGACGCTCGAGGACGGGCGCGAGGGTGTGAGTCCACCAGTCGGGGGTCTTCAGGCACTCGTAGCCGGTCTCGGTGAGTGCAACGGCCTTCCCGTGTTGCTTGGCGACGGCGCAGACCATCGCGAGGTTCCGGTCGAGCTGTGCGGCATAGTCGGCAATGCGGACGGTGTCGGCATCGGGCGCCCAGCAGTAGCAGTCGAGGCCCATGAGGTCGATGATGTCGTCGCCGGGATAGCGCTCAAGGTAGCGCGCTTCGTCGCCGTCGGTCTCGGTGCCGGGGGAGTAGGCATAGAGGGCATTGATGACGCCACGCTCGCGAAGGCGGTCGGCGGTGAGTCGCCAGAGGGCTTTGTACTGTTCGGCAGTGCAGTGGTCCTGTCCCCACCAGAACCACGAGCCGGTATGTTCGTGCCAGGGTCGGAAGAGAACGGGAACGCGGACGCCATAGGGTGTTTCCAGCGAATTGAGGAAATCGGCTACGCGGTCGAGCCAGGATAGGAATACCTCGTGCTTGGAGCCGCCATCCAGAACGGCGGAAACGGTTTGCGACTCGGTTGCCTTAAGGGAGTCGGCCACCCAGGAGGTGCCGCCACTGAGGGGATTGTCGAGGTGCCAGCTGAGGGTGACCATGCCGCCGCGGTCGTAATGGGCGATGGCTTCCTGGCGGATGCGCCGGAAGGGTACGCCGTCGAGATTGACGGAGTCGCCGAGCTCGATGTGTCCGAGGTCGAAGGAGAGCAGGGCGGGGTGGTCGTTGCAGACGCTATGGACGTCGGAGCGCTGATGGACGGTGGAGTCGGCGGTATAGTCGGCCTCCCAGCCAATGCCATAGACGGTGGCGTCGTGCTGTCCGAAGAGGTAGACGCTGCTGTCGCCCAGTGCACGGAGGTTAGCCAGCAGGTGTTCGGTGCGCTGGGTGCGCCCGCTGTCGGCCAGCGGGTCGTCGGCTTTCTGATGATTGCCGCCGCACGAGGCAAGGGCCAAGGCGGCGGCAAGGATGGTTAGAATATTTTTCATATGAGCGATTGTTGGCCCGACGGGTGACTGCAACGCCACACTTTGACCGCGGTCAAAGAACCGTCGGGCGCATTCATTTACACTGATCAATCGGCAGGGGCGGGGGAGTGTTCCCAGATTTCGTCGAACCAGTAGTTGGTGTCGGGGTCGGTGCAGGCACGGATCATCATAGGAATGATCTCGGCACCGTCGGCAACAAACTCTCCGTTGTTGTGATTGATGTAGTAGTTGGCTTCGTTGCCACCCTTGCTGACATCGTTGCCGGTGTTGTCCCAAACCATCATGGGAATACCGGCTGTCCAGGCAGAGCGGCAGAAGAACTCGAGATAGTACTTGCGGAAGGCGTTGGCGCCATCGGTGGTCTGCCAGACGCAGCCATACTCGCCGAGATAGCAGGGGATGCCCTTCTCGATGTATGCCTTGCGCAGCTTGTAGAGCTGTGGCAGGATGTAGTCCTCGTTCATGCCTGCTACCGACGACAGCGGATTGGCGTTGTGGCCCCAGCTGTCGACGCCTGACGACTCAGGAGCGAGACAGAAGTTGTAGGGGTCGTAGCAGTGGACGCCTACCATGATGCGGTTGGCAGCATCGGTGGGCAGCACGAGCTTGGCAATGGTCAAGTCGATGTTGGCGGCATAGTGGGAAACACCAATCCAACGTGTGGCATTGTTGCCTTTGGTGGCACGGATGGCATTAACGGCATACTGGTTCCACTTGTTCAGCAACTCGGTCTCGGCATCGGTGCTTGAGTCCCAGATGTCGCCGGCATGAATCTCGTTGAAGACCTCGAAAATGAGCTGGTCGTTGTAGTTCTTGAAATACTCGGCGACCTGTGTCCACAAATCAACGATGAGTGCAGAGTCCAGCTGGGCTTCTCCCGGATTGCTGGCAGCATAGCCGAGGTCAGTCTCATACGAGTCGTGGTGGGTGTTGAGAATGACATTCAGTCCAGCGTCGATGGCCATAGAGACAACGTCACCGACCTCGTCGAGATAGGACTGGGCGATGGTGTTCGTGGCATCCATGTGGCAAGTCCACGTAGCAGGAATACGCACGGTCTTGGCACCGTAGGACGCCAGGCGCTGGAAGAGTGCTGCCGTTGGCGTGGCACCGTCCCAGTAGCCCCATGTGACGTCGCTGGTGTCGAAGTGGTTGCCGAGGTTCCAGCCCCAGCCCAGCTTCTTGGTCATCTGGGTTGCCTCGTTGTCGGGCAGGTCCTTGATTTCCCACGTGAGGTCAAGGTCCTTATCGTAAGCTTTGTGTTGCGGGCCGATGATGAGACCGGCGGGGATGTGGAGGGTCTGAACCCTGTCGAAGTTGACGTCGGCAACGACGGTAAGTATCGAGTCGGCACCATAGACAACGGCTTTCTTCACTGGAACGCCGTTGAGCGTAATGAGCGAGGTGTTCTTGGTGGCAAAGCCTATCTTCTTGTCAAACGCGACTCTGATGGTCCTTTCGCCAAAGAGCAATATGTCATCCAACGACGGGTCTGATACTGTGAACTCAGGAGCCCCCACTTCGGTAATGGTGTATTGCGCATCCGTGTCGTTGCAGGCTGTGGCAAGTAGCGCCACAGCTGCAATCGACAAAGTATTGATGATCTTATTCAGTTTCATAATGCTTATCGTATTTGATTATTCAATAGTAACTTTTGTACAAATTACATTGTCTCCATTGAGCAGGAATGAACCGCCCCAGCCCTGAGAGGAGGTGATGTGTTCGTAAACGTAGTCTGTAACTAAGAGTTCAAGCGCTCCGTTGTGGGCTGACAGATCCCAGTTTCCGTTGTTGTAGTCGCAACCGGGGAATGGCGTGTTCGGAATCCAGTGACCGTCGACCAGCTGGCAGTTCCACGCAGCATCGGTAGCTGTGATGTAGACGCGGATGAGCGAGCCAACCTTCATGCCGGCAGCCAGCAGTTCTGTACCGCCGTCGCTGAGGATGTAAGGCTGGTTACCCCAGTTGTCGGCAACGGCTTCGCCTTCCCAGACAGTCGTCTCGGCACTGACGTAGTGGGTCACGGCAATCTTGGTGATGACGACGCCTTCGCCCATCCAAATCCAGCAGTAGCCCCAGTCGGTGAGCGTCGTGAGTTGCTCTACGAGTTCGGGCGTAGCCGTGAACTCAATGCATCCTCCGTGCTCCTCGGGATCGTAGTTGCTGGGATTGATTTCGCAGGTTGCTCCGATGCCGGCAGCTACGCCAGCCTCGGGCTGCTCTGCCCAGTGACCGTTGTAGATCTTACAGTTCCACCAGTCGTTATACGGTGTGATGTAGACGCGGATGACGTCTCCGACCTGCAGATCCATGTCCTTGAACATGTTAGGATTGTCGGCACCGAAGGAACCGTCGCCAATCTGCCAGTTGAGCGACCATGAACCCAAATCGACGGCACCGGTCCACAGAACGGTGGTGACCTCGGTGTTGGGTGTGAAGTCGACGATATAGCTGATTTCGCCGTTCGACGAGATGAGCTTCAGCTCGCTGTCCTTGCCGGCATTGTCGGGAATGCCGATAATGAGCTCGGTCTTGCCATTGACCAGGACGTACTGGCAGTCAGTACCCTTGATCTGTACACCCGTCAGCTTGTCGCCATTGGCCACGGGAACCTTCATGTCGCCACCAGCCACCAGCTCAATCTCCTGCGTCTCCCAAATCTTGTCGGTGATGTAGCAGAAGACAGCCTCGTTGATGGACAGCTCAGGACCTTCGACGAAGGTGCCGTTGCCCAGATAGAACTGAGGCTTGCCGCTCGTACCAGCCATGGGAACGGTCACGATGATGGTCTTGCCGTCGTCGCTGTACGCAAACTTGTCGTCGTCGTTCGCGGCATCACCAAAAGTGACATACTTCACGAGGTCAAGATCGGTACCAGTGACCTTCAGCTGAGAACCGGCACTGACAGGATTGACGTCGTAGCCCGTGACTGTAGGCTTCACCAGCGTGAAGGGCACGTCGATGAGCTGACTATTGGCCATCATCAGTTTGAGGGTGCCCTCGGTAGCTTCCTCAGGAACCGTCACGGCGTATGCGTCCTTGGTGTTGATGATGTTCTGGTTGTTGGAGAGCACGAATTCACCAGTGAAGTCGGCAAATACGATGTCGACGACGAGATCCATGTCATTACCGTTGATGGTCAGCGGCTGACCGGCTTTCACGGGATTCGGGGTAGCCACACAGTTGGTAGGCTTCACGGTGGTCAGCGTACCGACAGGTACCTCTACGCCCGACTTGCAGACGATGATGATGTCGCCGTCAGGAGACTCTTCAGGCAGCGTGAACTTCAGGGCGCTGCCGTCCTCAGCCATCATCAGGTCATCAGCACTGACACCGCTAATGAGCACGTCGTCAACCATGTTGAAGTAGCTACCGGTAATCTTAATCTCCTCACCGGCCTTGGCGGTGATGTTGCCCAGTGCCTCTGCCGTGTTACGACCGATGATGCTGGTAATGGTCGGTGTACCAATCTCGATGGCCTTCTCCGACGGGATGATCTGGTAGTCCAGCTCCTCGGCTGACGATACGGTCAGGTCGGCAGTGTAGAGCTCAATCTTACCCGTCTTGGCCTCCTCGGGAACGCGAACCTCAATGGTATAGCGGTCGTGCTTGAGGAACTCATTCTCGCCGATGATTACCTTATCGGCAAATGCCAGCGAATAGATGAGGTTCAGGTAGTCGCCCTTGATGGTAACGATATCGCCGGGCATGGCTGCCTCGGGCGAAAAGCTCTCAAACTCGATGGGCTCGGTATAGGTGAGCTCACTGAGCGTCTGGATGGTCTCGTTGGTCTTGGACGTCAGGGTGACATAGCCTTCCGTAGGACCATCCTTGGGTACTTCCACGCGAATCTCGCTGGGAACACCAGACTTGACCACGTCGTAGTTGGTGATAGCCTGAACACCAGGAATCTGGATGCTGGCAACCTGGTCGAGGTTGCTACCCACGAAGCGCAGTGTACCGCCACGCATGACGGGATTGGGGCCGTATGCGTTCAGACTGAACCCGCCCTTATACTGGTTGGTGTCCAGGTCGTCGTTGCTGCACGCTGCCAGCGACAGCCCTACGAGGGCCATCACCAACAGGGTGTATATATGCTTAAAGTTCTTCATAACTTTAATTCTTTAATTTTATAATTTTTACATTTTATTTATTAGGTACCGCACGGATATTGTCAATCATGATGTAAGGATTGCACTCTGTGCCGCCGATGCCGCCACCAACGATGAAGATGGTGAGGCTGGCGAAGTCTTTCTCCTGCAGACTGAATGGCAGGCCAGAACCGTCGAAGCTGTAGACGAAGCTCGAGGCAATAGGCAGTGTCACCGTAATCCACTGGTCACTCGTATCGAAGGAACCCGTAGTCGTCCAGGGACGGTAGAGGGCGCGCGGCAGAGGATTCATCTTCGAGAAGTAATCGCTGCTATCCCAGTCGCTCTGTCCCGGACAGCGGAAGAAGATGTTGTTGGCACCTGTCACGGCGTCACCATAGATGTCGGGAGTGCCACCTCCAAGCGTCACGTAGTTGGTGGGCGCGAAGATGATCTGCATGGCACCGGCTGCCCAGGCGTTGCTGGCAGGGATGCACATCTCAAACTTCAGGTTCAGGGTCTCGGCAGCCGAGAAGTCGACGACATCGAACAGGCGGACACCCTGCGGGCTGGGATATTCCTGAGGAGTGTTCCAGTCGCCGCACCAGTATTCGAACGAGTTGTTGCCGTCGTCCCATCCGCCGTCAGCGCTCATCGTGGCACCTTCACCCAAGACGAGGTAGTTGCCGGAGATAGACCAGTCGCTGGACGTGATGGTACGAGCGTGCCAGCCCTGCTGTGTACGGCCGTTGTCGAAGTCGAACAGCATACCGCGGTGGTCCTGATAATAGAACGACGAATGGGCGGTGCCATAGATGGATGTCATGGTGACAGGACCCTCGGCGGCACCCTCAGGAATCGTTACCTCCACAGACGTGAAGTCGTCGGAAATGCTGTTGATGGTTGCAGGGATGTCCTGACCGTCAGCACCGGTGAAATACACCTCCAGGGGTACACCGGCGTCGTTCACCATATAGCTGCCGGTGATGGTTACGCGCTCGCCAACCTTGGCATATTCGCACGACATGCTTGTGACGACGGGTGCCGGAATGACGACGTGGAAGTCGTAGGTAACCGTGTCTTTCGACTGCGTAACCATATAGATTTTGTCGGTCACCATGATGGGCACATCCTTAGGCACGTCGACGATGAGCGTGTTGTCGGTGATGAAGCTTGTGTTCAGCACGGCCTTGCGGTCGTTGAAGTACAGCTCGTAGACACTGCGCAGGTTGCTGCCGATGAGTGCCAGCGTGCTCTGGGGCGAGGCCTCCTGCACCAGTTCACCATTGGTGTAGTGCATGTCTGAGGCATCGTTGTAGTTGTGTACCTCTGTCGAGAGGCAGCGGATGTAGTTGACGGTAGGTGTTCCGTCAGCCACTTCATATTTGTCCGGTTGGTCTTTGCATGATGACAGCGTGATGCCTGCCAGTGCTAACGACGCAAAGAGCAATCCTTTCGTATATTGTTTCATCTTGTTCATAATAACAGATTCTTTAGACGATTAGTAACTATAGGTTTCGCGTACGTTGACGTGGATACCTTCTACGTTAGAGCCCAGATTGGGATTGTAGAGTACGTCCTCAGACGACATGGGCAGTGCGAAGTAGCTCTTGCCGATTTCAGAGTCGAGACGCAGCAGGACGTTCACGTTAGGAGGCGCAACAGAGGTGTCGTAGCCCTGCTTCGAGGAGTCGGGATTCCATGCACCAGAGGTGTAATACTCCTTGTAGAGGTCGTTCAGACCCCAGTAGGCGTTACGCTTCTGATGGACGAGCTCGTTGACGCAGAAGTCGGAATTGTAATAGCTCACGCGTACATAGTCGTACCAGCGGTCGCCTTCCATGGCAAATTCCAGACGGCGCTCTTTCCAGATGTCTTCCCAAGTGACTTGGGTGGGACGGGTGCTGCTCGGAATGGCACGATGGCGGACGGCATAGAAGGCGTCGATGACGTCGGCTGCCGTCGATGTGGCGCGGTTTGCACCCAGCTTAGCCTCTGCATAGATGAGATAGATGTCCGACAGGCGCAGAATGTGGGTAGCCAGTGCGTATGCCATACGTGCCGGAGCAATGTTCAGGTCGGCAACGTGGTCGGCAGTGTTTCCATAGAGGTGCTTCACGCAGTTGGCACCGGTCGGGGTCTGCAACGTTCCCGTAGCGGCAGCATTGTAGGTGTCGTCGTAGAGGAAGCGCAGGAAGTCCAAGCCTCCGTGGTCGCGCCACAGGTAGTCCCACGAGAATCCGGGCAACATCATCGTAGCCTTCAGACGGGTGTCGATGTGGTTAATCCATGCGTCAGGCTGGTTCTCGAGCAGCTTGATGCCGAAAGCCTCCTGCATGTCGACGGAGAGACCATTCCAGCCGCCCCAGTCGTCACCGAATTCGTCCATACCCTCCTGGGCGAGGTCGCTCTGCAGCGTGTTCTGAGAGGTCCACTGTGAGCCAACCGTCCAACGCCAAGCGATGAGGCTCTCCGATGCGAGGTTAGAGGTCAGTTTCCATACGTCGCCGTAGTTCTCCAGCAGCGAGCGTCCTGAGTTGTCGATGACGTCCTTGGCCAGTTCGGCAGCCTTTGCCAGGTCGCTGGCATTGAGCGAGCCCGATACACCGGCTCTGGTGAGATACACCTTGGCCAGCAGTGCTTCGGCAGAATAGTAGTCAATACGTCCTGAGGTAGGATTCTTCACGCCTTCCAGGTCCTCCATAGCCTTCTCCAGCGTCATGATGATGTATTCGTAGACGTCGGAACGCTTTACCTTCGGCAGTGTGTTGTAGTCGCCGGAAGCCAGCAGGCTGGAGTTGTTATGGATGATGGGCACATCGCCAAACGAACGTACAAGGAAGAAGTAAGCAAATGCTTTCCATGTGAGGCATTCGCCCAGGCACTGGTTCTTGTTGGCCACGTTGGTGGCAGCCAGCGTATTATACAGTGTGGTGGCGTGTCCGATGACAGCCCACAGCGAGTAGGACATGTTGACCAGGTCCTGGTCGGAACCGTTCACCGAGAAGTTCAGGTAGGGTGACGAACCCCAGTAGTAGTTGCCTGAGAGCACTTCACCAACCTTGATGAAACCACGCTGGAAGTCGTACCAGGGCGAGTTGTACAGGTAGTTGACACTGCTGAGACACTGGTCGGGGGTCTGGTAGAAGTTGTCCGTGTTGTATCTGTCCTCCGTGGGCCTGTCGAGGAAATCATCGCACGACGACATCGTGAGGGCTGTGATGACGGCAACTGCTATATATTTGATATTGTTCAGTTTCATAATCTTATACTTTTATATTAGAATGATACGTTAAGACCAAACGAATAAGTGGTAGGCGAAGGATAACGGGCGTTATCGAGACCCATGACGTTCGGGCTCTGTGTCGAGATACCGATTTCAGGATCGTAGCCGTCATACTTGGTCAGAGTCACCAGATTCTGGATGTTGCACGAGAGGCGCAGGCTCTCCAGACCCCACTTCTTGATGAGGTTCTTCGGGAAGTTGTAGCCCAGCGCAAGGTTCTTCAGACGGATGTAGCTGCCGTCTTCAATGTAACGGTCGCTCCAACGGTCGTTGTCGTTCGGGTCGTTAATCGTTGCACGCGGCATGGTGGTGCCGGGATTCTTCAGCTTGACGTTGTGGGGGTCGTCATACCAGTTGTAGATGAGCTGTCCGTCGCCGCGGTCGACACCAGCCGAATAGTCCTTCGTAGGATCGATAGGCTCCAGGATAGCACGTGAGGCCACGTCGGTCAGCTGGTTGGTCCACGTAGAGTTCATGTGCGTCAGCTTCATCTTCAGGTAGTTACCCACCTTGTTGCCGTAGGAACCGTTGATGAAGATGTTCAGGTCGAAACCCTTGTAACGGAAAGTATTGTTGAAACCGAAGGTGAACTTGGGCAGCGGCGAACCGATGTTCGTACGGTCGTTTTCGTCAATGACGCCGTCGCTGTTCAGGTCCTTATACTTGATGTCGCCAACGTAAACGGTGGAGTTCTTCGTGAACACGCCATTCGTCGGGTAGGCCGAGGGCTTCGCCGAGGTTTCGATGTCCTCCAGCGAGGTATAGACGCCGTCGGTCACATAGCCGTAGAAGGTGTAGAGTGACTCACCTGCCTGTGTGAGGCTCACCACGTCGGTCCACTGTCCGTAACCGATGAGCTGAGCGTTGCTCGAACCGTCCGAGAGGCTCACGAGCTTGTTCTTGTTGAATGAAATCTGGAATTCGGAATCCCACTCGAACTTACCGACCAGCGGATGTGTGTTCAGCGAGATTTCAACACCCGTATTGCGAATACGTCCGTAGTTGCC
>Ga0247609_10001761_pt1 | contig 24652 bp, 21 predicted proteins | sample 172DNAGHGlowgp2_FD_193487 | JGI IMG/M metagenome (GOLD analysis project Ga0247609, IMG submission 193487) | Sheep rumen microbial communities from Palmerston North, Manawatu-Wanganui, New Zealand - 1728 DNA GHGlow gp2 | ecosystem: Host-associated > Mammals > Digestive system > Stomach > Rumen ...
CAAATTTTTTACTCGATACAATACATGAAGGGATAGGTCCTGAAATGTGAGCGTTAAAGTCAAAATCTCTGGAAGCGTTCATAGGAACTATTCCGGAAGTCGCAGAATATTGAAGAAGTGTCTTGATGGTTTCGCTAGAATTTAAAATTTCAATTGGTCTGCAAGCCGGTATTACTACAGGAATATCTTTAGATTTTAGATTTTCAGTATATTTTGTTTCTACGTAATCGTTCACAGCTTCAAAGAGTGTCATGCTGGTAGTTAACTTTTTCTTATCTGTTTCGAAAATCAGTCCACTTCCTAATTTTACATCATACTTTGCAAGAAGTGTGTCGATATTTGAACAAGAACTTAAATTAGGATTAGCTACAAATATTAAATTTTTGTCGCCCAAATTTAAAAATTTCTCAATCTTTTCCATCCCTACTTTATCAAGATCTCTTTCAGGAGCAAAAATCAAAACCGCTTTAGAGTTTTCAGGAACATCTTCTGTTAAAATCGATATCTCTTTAACGTTATAATTATTTTTCTTTAGAATTTCTGAAAAAGCAGAATAGTCTTGTTCTCCGTACCCTTTAACTATTGAGATTTCTGTTTGGTTTTCTGAAGTTACATAAACTATAGCTGAAGTAAGTTCCTGTTCAGCTTTTGAAGCTGTAATTCCGGAATTTCCATAGTAATTATAACTTATATCAAAAATATCATTTATAGATATAACTTTGTATTTATTATTGTTTAAGCATTTTACTATAATACTGTTGGTATTTAAATTTTCATTTTGATAATTGTTCTGAAGATAAGATGGATTTTTGACAACGTCTATGTAATCGACTTTGATTTTTGATGAAAGTTTTTCATATTGTTTTAAAACCGTATCAGCTTGTTTAAAGTACTCGTTACTTTCAGCAAAAGCTTTTTCATCATTTAGTAAAATTATTTCAATTTCTTTATCTAAGTTTTGAATAAAATTTTTAGATTGATCGGTTAAAGTGAAAATTTTATTGTCGGTAAGATCCCAACTTAAAGGAAACTTGGCGCCCAAAGCTGAGCATAAAACATTTATCATTGCAAAAATCGCAATTACGACAACCGTTATCGAGCTAGCAACGCTGCCTCTTCTAAACTTTCTGTTTTTGAAAATGCTTTTAATTTCCTTGAATTTTTTAAATTTAAAATTGAAAGGATTGATTTTTTGTTTTTCCATTTAAATTCTCCTTTTTATAAGCAGTTTTTAAAAATACTTTATATAGAAATATTTTGTTAATTTTGGATTTTCTTTATTTTCCCTAACAAATTCAAGCTCAAAACCACAATTTTCATAAAATTTGGGTGCTTGAAATTCGTTTGTCACTAGGTTAATATTGTTGAAGCCTTTATCTTTAAAAAAATTTTCAACATATTTTATAAGTTTTGTTCCAACTCCACGACCACGATATTTTTTTAATACAATTAAATTATTGATCGTAATTTCAGAATAATAACTAAATCCAGTTAAGTACCCAATAATTTGATCGTTTTCTTTTGCAACAAAACTAAATCTTTTAAAATTATATTCAACGTCATTTTCCGTATCGTATACTGAAAGTAGTTTATCAGCTTCTTTATCAATTTTTTCAAAGTCTTTCCTACATTCGATTTTTAGCAAATTTCTTCCTCCTTCAAAATATTATAAATATTTGAAAATAGGTTTATGCCCAACGTTTTTTCTCAAAGACTCTGACTGTTAAGAATAAGAAAATAGCGCATATACTCAAAAAGAAAACAATATCGGAAAGATTAATTATTCCTAAAGTGAAATTGTTGTACTTCGACATAAATGAAAGTTTCGAGAAAATATTGCTGATAAATTTATTTTGGATAATGTTAGCTAAAGTATCAAGCAGCATAATAAAAATTCCTACGCTTATACTACTAATGGCTGCTATGATTTGATTTTCAGTTAAGGAAGACAGGAAAATCCCAATAGAAATTAAAGCTGAACTCAATAGGAATAAGCCTAAAAAGTTCCCAAAAATTGAAGCAATATTTAATTTTGAGAAAAATGAGATTACAGTGGCGAATATTAAGTTTATAGAGATACAAATTAAAAAGATCGATAAAGCAGCTATAAATTTACCTAAAACTATAAAAGACAGCTTTACTGGAGACGTAAATAAGGCAACATCAGTTTTTTGCTTCTTTTCTTCACTGAAGATTCTCATTGTAAGTATTGGAATTAAAAAAATAGTGATTATGAAAAGATTACTGAAAGTATACGAAAGATTAGAAGAGTTTGCAATCAAGCAAGTTACGTAAAAGTAGAATCCAGCAAAAGCAAAAAATGCAGCAATTACAATGTATCCAATTGGCGACGTAAAATAAGAATTAAATTCTTTTTTTATTATAGCGTTCATATTTGGCCCTCCTGATTTTCGTCCTTATTTTTTAGGTTATCTTTAGTAAGTTTCAAAAAGACATCCTCTAAGTTTGTTTCCATCAATTTTATTAATAAAATAGGACAATTGTTTTCTGCACAAACATTAAAAATATCTCTTCGAATATTAATGTCTTTTAAAGCATCGACAATAAACTCGTAAATATTTTCAGCAATCTTTTCGCCCACAGACACATTGCTGACGTTTTCAACTCCGAGAATTAAGGATTTAATACGTTCTTTGTCGCCTTCTATTTGGAATAATATTCTATTTTTATCTGAAAAATTATCCGATAAATTTTTAGGAGTATCGTCAGCTACTATCTTACCATTATTTATAACAACAACACGATCACAAATAGCTTGGACTTCAGATAAAATATGCGAAGACAAAATCACAGTGTGTTTTTTGCCGAGCCTTTTTATAAATTCACGAATTTCAATGATTTGTTTAGGGTCAAGTCCAACTGTTGGCTCATCAAGAATCAAAACAGGAGGATAACCAATTAAAGCTGAAGCAAAACCTATTCTTTGCTTATAGCCTTTTGAAAGATTTTTTATGAGTCTTTCTTTGACATCTGATATGCTTAAAAGATCACAGATTTCATTTATATGATCTTTTTTGTTGAGTTTAATTTTCTTTAATTCAAAAATAAATTCAAGATACTTTACTACAGTCATATCGGGATAAAGTGGAGGTACTTCAGGGAGGTACCCGATCTTACTTTTAACTACCAAAGGATTTTCAAAAATTTCCTCGCCGTCGATAGTAACTGTTCCTTTATCAGCAGATAAATATCCTGTGATTATGTTCATTGTGGTCGATTTTCCAGCACCATTTGGACCTAGAAATCCTAAAATTTCACCTTCTTTAACACAAAAACTAACGTCATTGATTGCTGTTTTGTTAGCGTATTTTTTGCAAAGGTTCTTAACTTCTATCATTAATAACACCACTCCTTGAAATTAATTTTGATTTAAAATCGCTGCTAGATTTAATGCAAGGCGTTTCAAACACATTTTGTTTGAAACAAAATGGCAAAGCCATTTTTGCAAAATCAAAAATTGATTTTGCAGCCTTGCATTTTAGCAGAGCAGAAATTTTTCTACTTTAAATGATACATTTTAAAATTTTTCAGGTCAAGGAAAAATTAGGGTAGAAAAATCGAATTTACAGGTCAATATCAAGTCCTACCGGACAATGATCACTTCCTAAAATATCCGAGTAAATAATCGAATCTTTTATAAAACTTTTAAGCTTATCCGATACGATAAAATAATCAATACGCCAACCTGCATTATTTTTACGGGCATTAAACATATAAGACCACCAAGAATAAGCACCTGGTTTTTCAGGATAAAGGAATCTAAAAGTATCTACAAAACCTGAAGAAAGCAGTTCTGTCATTTTAGCTCTTTCTTCATTGGTAAACCCAGCATTTCCAACATTCGTCTTGAAATTTTTCAGGTCGATTTCATTGTGAGCTACGTTCATGTCACCGCAGATTATTACAGGTTTTGATTTATTTAACGCAGAAACATAATTTCTAAAAATGTCTTCCCATTTCATACGATAAGAAAGGCGAGTAAGTTCACGCTGGGCATTCGGAACATAAACATTTACAAGGAAAAATTTTTCATATTCGCAAGTTATAACTCTGCCTTCCTTATCATACTCTTCACTCCCTAAACCATATGTAACGTTGACTGGTTTAACTTTAGAAAATACAGCAGTTCCGGAATAACCCTTTTTCATTGCACTGTTCCAGTATTCAAAATATCCAGGGAATTTAAAATCAGCTTGAGTTTTTTCCATCTTAGTTTCTTGAACACAAAAAATATCAACTTTTTCACTATTAAAAAAGTCGAAAAAGCCTTTGTTTACGCAAGCTCTTAAACCATTAACATTCCATGAAATTAATTTCATATTTTTCCTCCAATGGAATTTTCAAAATTTTGACGATATTAAAATTAAAAATATAAACCTAAAACTACCAATGTTATCGGTAGTTTTAGATTTAAGTTTATTTATTGTTCAACTTTTCAAGTTCTTCTTCAATAATTTTTTTATCAAGTCTTTCAAATAAAATCTGAGAATCCTTTATTTTTTGGTCAGCTACAACTCTAGAATATTTCCAAGAGTTGCTACAATCAAACCAATCGAGGATTTTTTTACTTGAAAATGGGATAAAAGGATTTAATAAAACAGCGAAAGATTTAATAGCATTTATGCAATTGTAAATAGTGATCGCACAAGCTTCTTTGTTTTCTTTAATTGTAATCCAAGGCTTTTTATCGTCGAAATATTTATTAATATTTCTTATGGAAGAAAATATCTCCGAAATAGCAGTTTTAAATTCTGCCTTTTCTATAAGTGATCCAACATCTGAAAACAAAGCCTTTAGTTCATTTTCAATGTTAGTATCAATATCGTCATCATTAATTGAAGGGACTATCGAATTAAAATTATTTTTTAAAAATACAAGGGTTCTATTTACTAAATTCCCGTAAGCTCCCAAAAGTTCAGCATTATTTGAGTTTAAAAACTCACGCCAAGAAAAATCGGCGTCTTTTTTTTCAGGTCCATTTGCAAGAAGAAAATACCTTATTGCGTCAGGATTATATTTGTCTATAACATCAGGCACCCAAACAGCCCAGTTTTGACTGGTTGAGAATTTCTTGTTTTCTAAAGTTAAATATTCAGACGAAACCAATTGTTCCGGTAATTTTAAATCACTAAATGCCATTAACTGTGCAGGTAAGATTAGACTATGAAATGGGATATTATCTTTTCCGTGTACGAAGTAAGATTTAGCATCTTGATTCCAAAATGAATGCCAATCAACTTTCCCTTCTTCCGAAAGTTTCATAGATGCTGTTAAATATCCCAAAACCGCATCAAACCAAACATAGATTTTTTTATTTTCAAAACCTTCTATAGGCACTTCAATTCCCCAAGGAAGATCTCTAGAAAGAGCGCGATCTACCAGTCCTTCTTTTAGGTATCTTTCGGTCATGGTAAGACTGTTTTTTCGCCAATTCACACGCGTTCTAAGGTATTCTTCTAATTTTTTTTGAAATGCAGACAATTTAAAAAACAATTGTTTTTCATCTTTTTCTACGGGTTCGGAAAAACAAACCTTGCACTTTCTATCTTCAAGGTCCATAGGATCTAAAATAGCTCCACAGTGGTCGCATTGATCACCTCTAGCATTTTTCTTACATATAGGACAAGTTCCTTCAACGAATCTATCTGCAAGAGCCATTTTGCAATTTTCACAATAAAGTTCTTTGACTGTTTTCTCTTCTATAAACCCATTTTGATAGATTTTAGATATAATTTCTTGAACTTTTTTGCAGTGGAAAGGATCATCTGTTCGGTTAAATAGATCGTAGCTAAAACCTAATTTTTTAAAACATTCAGAAAACTCGTTGTGGTAGCGGTTAACGATTTCCTGAACGGTAACGTTTTCTTCTTTTGCTTTTAAAACTATGGGAGTGCCGTGGCAATCGCTGCCGGAAACATATAGCACCTGATCTCCTTTTTGTCTGTGGTACCTAGCTAAAACGTCTCCAGGCAAGAGCCCTGCTAAGTGACCTAAATGCATAGAACCATTGGCATATGGCCACGCGCCGCCTATAAATACATACATACTCAACTTACACCTCTAAATAGAAATTTTACCATTTAACTTTAATTTACTTAAATTATATCATGGCTTAACGATTTATGCAATTGGGGGTTGGGTTTTGGGAGTGGTCAAGAAGAAAACATATTGTTTAATAAAAGAATGAAATGTAAAAATTGTGGAAAAGAAACTGGTCAAATAAAAGAAAGAAAAACAAGTGCGCTCCGGAACTACTACGACGTCCGTCCTGCTTATTTGAATATTTTATAAGGCTTCAATCTTTCACTGAAAAACAAAAGCCAGACTTAAATAATTAAAGATTTTAGTTTTTTGAGTCTTAGACATTACATTCCTACTCTGCGTTGCCGTTCTAAGTGTTTTTTTAGGTCCTTGAGACTATGTTATCTATAATTTTAAATTTTTGTTTTTTTACATAAATTTGCTATTGCTAAATTTTCTTTCCCTCATCTCAAATCCTCTTTTTCTCTTTCTTCTTTTATTTAAACGTTTCTTTTGGGCACTCCCGGCACTCCCATCTTTCTATCCTTCTGAAACCCGTCCCTTCTAAATAATATTTTATCGTCTCACCTTATTGTGTCTGGATATTCTTGTCCACTTCTTGTATAATTGCATTTACAAATTTACACTTATACCTTTGTTCTACTCTGTTAAACCTGTTTTTCTCTTTTATTTTGCATCTAAAATTGGGGAATTTTGTTTCTTTGCCTAATATCGCTAAATAAAAACCGCGCATGGAATCATCCAGAAAATATAAAATATAAAAACTTCATATTCTTTAATTTGGTCAACAGTACCCGAAAACATGAGAGATAAAAGTATAATCAAAGCAATTAAATAAGCTATTGTTTGGATTAAAAATATTGATTTTAAAGAAAAATTAGCTTGTTTACTGAGGATTACTCCATCTAAAATTTTGTCATTTTCATCGATTATTTCAAATACTTTTTCGTCCTCTGAATAGTCAACATCTTCTTTTCCCTTGCTTTTGAAAGGTAAGATCTTAATGTTTTGCGACGAAATACCAAAATCCTTAGATATCCTTTCTATACTTATATTGCTGTCAGAAGTTCTTACAAAAACTTTTAAATTGTTTCTTTCAGCTACTTTTAATGATTTTTTTAGTTTATAATTCGGAAGATATTCTAAAACAAACATCGCAATTAATTCATATCCTACAGCAATGTAAGTAATTCCTTCGCTTTCACTATGGTACTTATCTTCGTAATCTCTGCTTGGCGGATCTATCCCATGAGATTTTAATAATTCTCTATTTCCTACCATTATTCTTTTTCCATTAACCCATCCGATAAGACCTTTACCGTCTTCGTAAACTGCATCTGAAACTTTATCTAACATCCTCTTTTGTCCTAATATGATTTTATCAAATACTGTATTGAGCGGACCTTCTGTAGTAGAAGAGAGCGTAGCTGCATAAAGAATGGCTTCGTCTATTCTTTGACCGTGGAAAGTCTTAATTTCTTTTAAAACTACATTTGTCGCAGGATATAAATCATTTGACAGAAAGTTTACAGATTTTAATTTAGCAGTTTTGTTTATATATTTCGGACTAAACAACATTATACCTTTTTTTATCGATTTTTTCGCAAAGGAATACATTTTAAAATACAGTGCAAAAGGTAGTAAAATAGGAAAACTAAAAATTAATGAAAAACTAAAACTCGAAAGAATATATAGTAAATCTTTGTGTGAAATAATGTTAAAAATACAGAAAATTAACGATACAGAGATTGAAATGATCGATAATATATTAAAAATTTTCTCCCACAGATCATACTGTAAATTATTTTTTAAAAAATCAAAGTTTGATTTTATTTCCTCTATTTTTATTTTATCTTCAGAAGAATTTAAACCTACCGAAAATTTATCCCTTTTAGAAATTTCAAATTTGAAATTTTGCTTTACTTTTTTAGCTATGTATAATTCACTTTTTTCTAGTAAAATCGAGAAAAATATGAAAAGCCCGATAAATGAAAAATGTCCTTCATACTGCTTTAATAGCAATGATACTGACAATTGAGATAAAATCCCAATACTTGATAAAAATAATACACTGTTTTTATTCACCTTTAATTTTATAATTCCCATTAGCCCTGAATAAAATAATTCGAAAAAAACAAGTATAGATAATAAAAAAATCACAGCAGATACACTGAGAAAATAAAAAGGATTCAATGAAAAATTAGCTATTGAAAACTTAAACTTGAATGCGAAAAATAAAATAAAATAACATATCAAGAGTAAAATTAAAAAATTCGATTTTACTTGATATTTCCTAACGTTATAGTTTATAGCTTGCTTTAATGATTTTATATCTGAATTTTCATTATATTCAAGCTCTGATAACGGAATCTTATTTTTTTTTATTTCTTTCGGTTTCATATTTTTATCCTTTCTTTTTTCTCACAGCTGATTTTAAGCGCAGCTTGCGCAAATTTTAATTTGTGCAGCCTCAAGCTTATTGCTTGAGGCTTTTCAAACTAAATTTTATTTAGTTTGAAAAAGCTGCGCTTTATTAAGCTACGATTTTACTTTTTATTTAACGTACGATTTTTTGAGATTTCATACATCAAAATTCCAGCAGCAACGGAAGCGTTAAGTGATGAAATTTTTCCAAGTAAAGGTATCGACACTACAAAATCGCAATTTTTCTTAATTAGAGGCCTTATGCCTTTACCTTCGCTGCCGATTACCAAGGCTACCGGTCCTGAAAAGTCTGTAGCGTAGTAAGTTTCTCCATTCATATCTGCACAATAAATCCAAATACCAACTCTTTTTAAATCTTCAAGTGTTCGTGAGAGATTTGTAACTTTTGCGACTCTCATATATTCTAGAGCTCCTACTGCTACCTTTTCGACTGTACTTGTAATTCCACAACAATTATTTTTCGGTATTATAATGCCGTGAGCTCCAGCGCATTCTGCTGTCCTAATGATAGCTCCGAGGTTATGCGGATCTTCAAATCCATCCGCTATAATGATAAATGGTGGTTCATTTTTTTCTTTCGCGAAATTTAAAATTTCTTCAATATTCGAATACTTATATTCCTCAACAATTGCCAAAATTCCCTGGTGATTTCCCATATTAGCTTTTGTATCTAAAGCTTTAGAATCCAGCGTTTTTATATTTATATTTTTGTCTCTTGCAAGAGTCAAAATTTGCGATATAGAACCTTTTTTCGATCTGTAGTTTTTATCTACAAAAATACAAGAAATATCCCTATTGGCTTTTATTGCTTCTTTGACGCTGTTTCTGCCATAAATAATATTACTCATCTTCAAACTTACCTTTTTATTTTTATTATATCATATTTAAAGTTAAACTAAAAATAAATACAAGTATTAGGAGTGCATAAGAATACAAAATATGATGTAATAGAAAAGAAAAATGTCAAGTAAAAGTGGGGAAAATTAGGGAAGGAAGTCAAAAATACAAATGTAAACACTTTGAAATAGGAAATACGTATACAAGAGCTTCAACTTTGGAATTTATGATAAAGCAATCATATTTGTCTTTTGCAACGTAAATTTCAACATGAATCACGATACATACATTTCGATGTTGTTATTACACACAGTAGTTTTGCTTTTATAACCTCATTCTAAATAAACCATCGAGCGAGGGTATCTAACTGATTAACATTAATGCAAAGCTCTGTGGTTGGAGCCTCAAAAAACGTCGTCTTGAGGTAAGATGATTTCACCAATCCACAGCACATATTACAACGTTAGCATAATGTCCCTGCATAGGAACATTATTAACTACTATTTTTATAAGAGGGCATCGTTTTAAACTCTGCTATATTCAATGATTCTCCATCACCGTTGTCTTTTTTCTAATTGATACTTAATCATAAAATTCCACCTCGTATAATAAGATTGTTATTCCACAAAACATGTGGGATAATAAAGTTAACAAGCAGAGTGGCACTGGCTTCCTCCTTGAAGCAAGGCTTCCAGCTAAAGGGTAGTGCCTCTGATTTGTGACTTGACACGAATGAGCTGGATAGTGGTTAGCACTGAATGTCTAACGAGGTTGTGTGTCACAAAATTAAGAGGGAGCTTCTGCTTGAAATAATTTTTTGTGGGGGGTTAATTTTGTTTTACTGTGGTATTGATATTGCTAAAAATAACCATGAAGCTTCAATAATCGATGCAAGAGGTAAATTGTTAACTGAAAGTATTTCATTTCCAAATTCTCAAAAGGGTTGTGAAAAACTTTTTAAGCTGTTTGAAAAGTTTGAAATTACTCCTGAAAATGTTGTAATTGGTATGGAAGCAACAGGGCATTACTGGCTTTCTGCTTACTCTTTTTTAATTGAAAATAAATTTAAGACTAAAGTTATCAATCCGATTCAGTCTGAAGCTTTCAGAAAAATGTACATACGCCAAACTAAAAATGATTCAAAAGATTCTTTTATAATTGCTCAAATCATGCGATTTTGTCAATATTCAGAAACAAAGCTTTCTGAAGAAAACATCATTGCTTTACGACAACTTTCACGGTATAGACTTGCTTTAGTAGATTCATGTAGTGACTGTAAACGTCGTGTTATTGCACTTTTGGATCAAGTTTTTCCTGAATATCAAAAATTTTTTTCTGACACTTTTGGCGTAAGCTCAAAAGAAATTCTTTTAAAATGTCCTACTCCTGAAGATGTTCTTGCAATTCCAACGAATAAACTTTCAAAAATTCTTGAAAAAGCTAGCAATGGACAATTTGGAATGGAAAAAGCAAAAAGTTTAAAATCTATCGCTGAAACTTCTTTTGGTATTTCTTTTGCCAAAGATGCTTTCTCGTTCCAGATAAAACAACTTATTCAGCAAATTATTTTTATTGAAAATCAAATTGAAGATCTCAAAAAACAAATCTCAATTTTGCTTTCTAAGACCAATCAAGTAATTACAACTATTTCCGGAATAGGTGAAACTTTAGGCGCTATAATTATTAGTGAAATAGGCGATATTTTTCGTTTTGATTCTCCTTCCAAACTTGTTGCCTTTGCCGGTCTTGATGTAAAAGTCAATCAATCCGGTGAGTTTTCAGGGACTAAAAATAAAATTTCAAAACGTGGTTCACCGTATCTTCGACGTGCTATTTGGCTTGCTGCAAACAGAGCTGCTTTTTGTGACCCCATTTTGTCCGATTATTACCAATCCTTAAAATCTCGCGGTAAACATCATTTAACTGCTATCGGAGCTGTTGCTCGTAAGCTTTGCAATATTATTTTTGTTATCTTGCGTGAAAATAGACCTTATCAAATCAATCCTCCTCTCAATCTAAAAATTTAAAAATTCTTTTATTTTTATATTACTTAACTTTTTTGTTGGCTTAGGTTCTTTCTTAGGTTTGTTCGTGTTGTAGTTTTTATTTTGTAAATTTTTGAATTTTTTATCTTTAATCCAGATAATTCTTAAAAAATACAAAAAAAATAAGTTTAAATATTTTTTTAGTACAATAGGCAGAATTTAAAAATCTAGTGATTTTTTATTGACTTATCACTTGACTTTTCATGTAAAATGGTGTATTATATACATATGCTAATTTAGCAAGGAATCAAAAAATTATCATAATTTAAATTTAGGAGGAAAACTAAAATGAAAATTGGAAAAATGGAATTCAACAAAAAGAAAATAATTATTTGTGGATCAATCACATTAGCTGTGATTATTAGCGCTGGAGTAATATTTGCATGTAATGCAAATAAAAACAGTGAGGTTAAAGCAGAGGAAACCAAGATAGCTCAAACTCAAGAAGTAGCAGAAGAAAATAAAGACCAAATTGCAACAGAAATACAACAAAATAACGACGTAAACACTGAAGTAAAAGATAGCAATGTTACAAGTAAAGATAAAAAGGAAAACGTAAAAGAAACCAAGAACAATACATCAAAAAATAATGAACAAAAACCTGTAATGCCAGAAATAAAAACTGATTTAAAAGTTGATGGCGATCAAGTTGTTTTTTGTGCTAATGAAAAGGATAGTTCTTCAAAGACAATTTTAACGTTTAGTGGGGATAAACTCTCTAAAATGGTTGTAGAGATGAATTCTTCAAATGGAAAAATAGTAAGTGAAAGTAAAGAATTTTATGAAAAATCAGGTTTCAAGGTATTAGAATCTAATGCAAATAGTTTAAAAGTTGAAGCAAATGGTGAGTTTGTTGAAGGAATGAATCAACTAGGCAAAAAACAAGATATAGTAAACTTCTATAAACAAATCTCAGAAGCTTCAAAAGGCTAAACTAAATAAAAGGTGTCCTTGTCTCTGATGAGGATATCTTTTTATCTGCTAAAAAAGCGCTGACTATGCATTTAGAGAAGACTTTATTAAAATTAATAAAGAAAAACTCTTTTTGATGTAAAATGTAATGTCAAGCTGGAAACTACTCAAAAACATCAAAAGATAAGCTGTAAAAAAGTTACGGATAACACAAATATACTTAGAGAAAATTTTTAAGCTTTTAGATTAAGAGAAGGATTCATTTGCTAAAATCTATTTTCACTAAAAATAATATTGCAAGACTTACGAGAAACAGCCACAATAGCAGTTAAGTGATGTTTACCACGGAACTTTAAAAATTGTTAACAATCAGACAAAATGAGACCACAAAAAGCACGTCTAAGATGTGAAAAACCACGTTTTGAAAATTTTATTTTTCGTAACTGAAAACTCACCAAATTGATTGAATTTTCACGTAAAGACCAGCAAATGTAACAATGAGTCAAAACGATAAATATCGTCTATTTCACAATAATTACAGAGTCTAAAGTTTCAATGATTCTGGAAATAAGTAAATTTATGGTGTAATAAAGAAGTTTTTAGTATTATAATAAAATATCTGAAAACAGGAAAAGTAGCTTCAACTGAAGGCTACTTTTTTACTTAGATTAATCAAAAAGGAGGGAGTACCCAATAAGAGTATTTAAAATTAAAAAAAGAGAAAAATAAATTTAGCAAGAGCAAACCTGTTAAAGGCAAAAACGAAAATTTTAAATACAGATAACATGGTCTCCAAAGACCTAAAAAAGCACTTAGAACGGCGATGCAGGGCAGGAATATAATGTCTAAAATCAGAATTAACGCCTTCAACAGTATAAGTTTGACTTTTGTTTTTTAGTGAAAGATGAGAACCTTCATAACAGACTTCCGAATAAGCAGAATACGCATCAGAATAGTATCGAAGAGCTTTAGGAGAGTTGTCAACTCATCGTTGAAACTTTTCTCTACTTTTATCGAATGCTATATCATAACCTAAAATCTGCCTTTTATCTCTGCTAACGAGAGTCATTACGTAAATTCTGTTTTTTCTCTACAAACAAATAGAGTTCATCCATCTCAATTACTCTCTAATTTGGATAACTTTTGTTTGTAAGCGGTTTAGCGTATTTTTTTATCCAGTATAAATTATATTTTTACTTTTATATTCCTAGCATTCTCTCTGATTTTTCCATAATACAGCGTTTTATCATATATCTCCTTTTTCTCAAGCGCTCCCCAAATTTTCTCAAATTATTTTTTATTCTAAATTCGTTTATATCTCATATGCACTTACACGTTTTGAATCGAATAAATGTAATAAGAAGCATTAGAGTTATCTTTTTTTAAAGTATATTGCATAAATTTTACGGGATTAGGTTCATCAGATTTTTCATCGCCGGATTTTAGAAATTTGTCGTCTCTAGAAACATAACCTACATTTAAAATCACAGTATCATCAACTTCTGTAAGCTCTTTTATAAAGGGAACACAAGTATTTTGATTGCTAACAGCAGAAATGTGAAAATTTTCTTCTCCGACGTAAAAAGTAAAAAAAGATCCAAAAATAGATTCACTTAAATTTAAATTATAATTTTCTCCAAATAGCTCCTTAGTCGCTTTGACAATATCGCATACTGGTATTAGAGAGAAACCTCTCTCGTCAAAACGATTGTACTTTTGAGTTCCATTTTCTGTAATGAGCTTCCAAATAGACGACGATACTACCGTTTGAATATCTGCCTTCTCCGGAGCGTCAAATGGAGCAGGATCATTCATCACAACGGGGGCTAAAAGTTGATAGTATTCATTTTTGTAAGGAGAAGATACGTCAATTGAATTTTGATGATCGTACACCATAGAAGAAAAAATATATAATCCAAGGGAACTAAATATTAAAACAAAACTACAGTATAAAATTTTATATAATAAAATTTTTTTGTTAGATTTAACCCTTATACAAACATCGTCATCGTTTATTAAATATTTAGTTTTCTCTTTTCCACAAACTTTAGTTTTATCATAAATATTTGAGGTTTTCCTACTCTTATATTCTCTTTTTAAATTCACTCTCAGTGTAGGCAAATTTGCAGTTACAGTTTCAGTTTCAGGACCTCTTACTCGTTCACGACTTTTTAAGTCTAAAGGCTTACTCTTTTCATTGTAGTTCATTGAATAAATTGTATTGGTTTTATTATCCATAAAAATACCACTTCCTTAATTATATTATAAGGAAGTGGCTATGTCGAAAAAGCAAAATTTAGGTAATATTATTTTTATCAAAAAAGGTGTTGATAAAATATATATGGAATAAAATAAGAATTTAAAAAGAATAAAAATTCTCTCTATATAGATGCAAAATAAAAGTAAAGAATAGAATCAATAGTCTTAAATCTATCTGTTTTCAAAAAGAATAACTTGTAAATTTTTGCACAGAATTATGCCACCAGAAAAAATGAAACTACAATAAGGAGTGGAATCTTCAGTTACAAAAAATGCTGAGCGAGATTCAACTCCTGTTTGCTATACAAAAATTTACTATGATTTGATTGTAACGAAATACAATTTCTCGTTTTACAAACGAAACTTTTACCTTACATTTGACCGAAATGCGTCAACTATTTTTAAAAATATCACATTTATTAGGCAATATATAAAATTTTCGAGATAAATTTTCAAAATATTTGGTTGCTCATGTTTTTAATTCAAAATTAGCTAGTTTTTTTGCTTGTGCGGTTTACCGAAGTCCATAACCAGATGTTTTTTAATTCGTACACATTTGTCAATAAAGCAAACATCTATTTTTTTCCGTTTTTTCTTTTTCCTCATTTTAACGTACTTCTTTAGCAGACTTTTTTGCCCAATTTATCACTGACACTTGACGGACTTTCATTAATCTTTCCATTTTTATGAAGCCCATCCCTTCTAATCTAAATAATATCTTATCGCCATTTTCCTTATTGTGTTTGTCTGTCCTCGCTCTTTTCCATATAATTGCAGGCACAATTTTTACACTTATATCTTTGTTTCCCCCTATTAAATCCATTCTTTACTTTTTCTGTTCGTCCACATTTTGGACTTTTATTTCTTTTTCATACTACCTATTTTACTATTTTCCTTTTTGTACTCCCCTTAATTTCCAATCTTTACAAGTTTTGGGTATTGTGTTAATATAAAAAGTGTAGAAATAAATGAAAAAATTTTAAAATTTATAGAAAGAAGGCTCTTTATGTCAAAATTACTATTCACTTCAGAGTCAGTAACAAGAGGACACCCTGATAAAATTTGTGACCAAATCTCAGATGCAATTTTAGACGCAATGCTTCAAAAAGATAAAGATGCCCATGTAGCTTGCGAAGTTACAGTAGCTCCAGATTTAGTCCACGTAATGGGCGAAATAACTACAACTTGTTATGTGGATATATCAGAAATCGTACGAAATACAATTATCGATATCGGTTACGATAGCCCAAAATATAACTTCGACGGTCATACCTGCAATATCATATTGTCAATAAATTCACAGTCGCCTGATATCGCTATGGGCGTGAACAAGTCATTAGAAATAAAAGAAAATAGCTTGGATGAAAAAAATGAAATCGGTGCCGGAGATCAGGGCATGATGTTCGGTTTTGCTTGCAATGAAACTCCAGAACTTATGCCACTACCAATTTCACTCGCTCATAAATTAACAAAAAGATTGGATTATGTTAGACAAAATAAAATCATCGGTTACTTAAGACCAGACGGAAAAGCTCAAGTCACGGTTGAATACCAAGATAACTTGCCAAAAAGAATAGATACCATCGTGCTTTCAACTCAACATGAAGAAAATATCTCAAATGAACAAATTAAAAATGATATAATCGAACACGTCATAAAACCTAGCATAGATACAAAATTAATCGATAACCAAACTAAAATGCTCATAAACCCAACAGGTCGATTTGTAATTGGAGGTCCTGCTGGAGATACAGGATTAACCGGTAGAAAAATTATAGTCGATACATACGGCGGCTATTCTCGCCATGGAGGCGGAGCTTTCTCTGGCAAAGACCCTACAAAAGTCGATAGATCCGCTGCTTATATGGCAAGATATATAGCTAAAAATATAGTCGGCGCAGAACTTTGCAAAAAATGCGAAGTGCAAATTGCTTACGCAATAGGCGTTGCTACACCCGTTTCTGTTATGGTTGATTCCTTTGGTACTTCCCAATATACCAATGAAGAATTATCTTTAATGGTAAAAAAAGCTTTCGATCTAAGACCTGCCGCTATTATAAGCTCGTTAAACCTAAAAAATCCTATATACTCTAAGCTTGCTTCATACGGACATATGGGCAGAGAAGACTTAAACGCTCCTTGGGAGCAATTAGATAAGATAGACTTATTAAAACGTATAATTTAATTTATCATCGAAATAATAACATTAGGTAAGATAAAATATTTTGCGTTTGTTATTTTATCTTACCAGATAAATTTAAAGCTACTAAACCCTCGGTTTAGTAGCTTTGTTCTTTAATTTGCTGCCTTAACTTTTAACCGAATATATTTTATATCATTCAATCTTAACAGCTATAACGGTAATATCATCGTCGTAATCATTTTCACGTTTTTTTATCGCTTTGTTGACAATGTCCTCAGCTAAATTTTGAGAATCTAAAAACTTATTATTTTTTAAGCTCTCTTCTATCCACATTTCATCGGGGAATATGGCTCCGTCCGATAGTATAAGTACCCAATCCCCGGATTTTAGATTTTCACTTTGAGAAAAAAAACTAATGTCCTTAAATATTCCTATTGGGAGACTCGAAAGCTCAACTTTTTGCGTCTTTTCCGAAGTCTTAATGAATGAAGCTGCAGCCCCAGCCTTTATAAAGCTAACTTGCCCTGTGTATAAATTAATAAAAACAACATCTATAGCTGCTAATGACTCATCATCAGGCTTTAAAAGTAATGCAGAATTCGTTATCTTCAAAGCAGTCTCAACGTTCATACCGGTTTTTAACAGATCCGATAAAATTTCACACGCTAAAGCTCCTTCTATAGCTGCCATTCCACCTGTTCCCATACCATCACTTAAAACAAATATCATATTCCCATTTTCATCATCGAAATAACTGAAATTATCTCCACACCAAGTCCCATTGTTACATATATGTTGGCAAGCTCCTATTTGCAATTTAAATCTAGGCTTTTCTATAATTTTTATCGTGCAATTCTCTTTAACTGTCTTAATAATCGGCTCTGCAAAACTTTTAAAGCTCTCTTTAGAAATTATTTTGTGTAAGTTCAAATTTATCAACCTTTCTCTTTCAAAGTCTGGGACTATTATTTCAACTTTTATTCTCCCAAATTTATTTACTTTGCAAATTACATCAAATTTAGAAATATTTTTTTCCTTAAGAATATTCGAAATTTTTTCCGAAAGTGAATTATCTAAAAATTGATCTTCTGAAAAATCGTTAGAAATATCGTTTAAAATATCGCTCATTTCTGAAAATTGCTCTGAAATTATAGTCTTTATCTCCTCATTTTTGCTTTTTAGAGAAATCTTAATTTTCTCATTTTTTATGTACTTATTTATGTAATTTTCTATCTCATAAATCCTCTGGCACTTACCTATATTCTTATTTTTGAAATTGCTTATTTCATCTTTATCATTACTTTTTAAAGTGTCGTAAAACTCATCAAAAAAAGAAGAAGTATAATCTCTTTTATTTTCCCAGCACAAAGTTTTTAATCCACAATGACTACAAATGTCTTTTTTTACGTTGCTTAGAAATCTAGGAACTGTATTTTTTTGAAAGTTTAATAACTTTTCTGAAACTTTATTTATCGATTCTGTAACTCTATCTAGAGAGGTAGCAGTAGAGTTTAAACGATTTATAATAGCAGTATCTACTTCTAATTTGTTATCCGAGGATTTCGATACCGGTACATCAAAGAAATAAAAAATCTTACCCGTAAGTTTTTCAGGAATAAATAAAAATAAAAGAGAAGCAAAAAATAATTCATAAATAGTTATAACAGTGTTAATGGGATCTTTATTTTGAACTACTATTATTAAATTTGAAATTATAAAAGTAACAGCCGTGACAAATTTTCCATATCTAGAAAACAAGCCAGATATCATCCCGGAAAAAGCATAGCTTCCAGATATAAAATGAAGGCTCGGGTTCGAAAATCCAAAAATTATCCCACTAAAAATTCCGGCTACACTACCGCCTTGCAAATTAAAATAATGAGATGCTATCAAAATTAAAAAAATGCCTAAAATTCTACCTAATGAGATATCTCCCACTTTGATACTTGAAAATGAAAGAATTACTATAAAAGTAATAACAATCCCGCTAACTATTTTTTGAGTTTTAACATTAAGTTTATATCGCGTGCCAGAGATAAAAAAGGCTGTTTCCTTAAAAAAATAAGAAAATACAGCAGAAATTAAAGCTTCTATAAAAATTATAGAAAGACTTTTAGAAAACGAAAAATAATGTATATTTAAAGACATCCCGGTCGCAAGAGTTACAACAAATGCTAAAATCGGCGAAAAAAATGGATGTTCTTTTAATCTTGCTAAATCGTTAAACGTCCACCGAATTGCTTGTATCGCTAAAACAGTGGCTATGTATCTTATTCCGAAAATAGTTTTGCTCGCAAGTAAATATCCAAAAATTGTGCCAATTAACGCTGGCCACATATTTTCATAAGATACACTCGAGACTAACGCTGCACCAAAAGGTAAATAATTTTCAAATATCACATTCCTAGATAATACAATCCCTAAAATAAAATATATAATTTTTGTCATTATGTAACTTTTAATTGTTTCCAGAATCTTAGACTCGTTTATCGACTGTGATTGCGTGATTTTAGGTGTTTCCAAAATATCATCTCCAAATTTAATTTTCAACCTTATTATATTCTTTAAATTCAAAATAGCTTGTCCTTTATTGTTGTAGTTTTTTTAAAATTTGAAGAAACTATCATAGAGTAAAGTCGAATCGAATTAAAATTATTAAACTATAGCTCGAAAAATAAAATACGATTTTCATTTAAAATTTGCGACTTTTTAGAAAAACAGCAGAACAAATCCTATTTGTTCTGCTAATGATTTATATCATTTTTTAATAATGCTTAAAAGCATTATTAAAAGTTTTTCTAAGAAGTCGCAAATTCTAAAGTTTACAACTTACTTATTTTTCATCAAAGTCTTTACGCACTCTTTTAAGTCATCTTCAGAGTTTATAGTAATACCACTTTGTTTTATAGTATCCTGAATATTCGAAGGAAGACTTTTAAAATAAGGACTAGACTCAAAAGTATATTTTGAATTACTCAATATTATCACCTCAAGAATAGTTTTAACTTGAATTTTAAAAATATACATTAAAAATAAATCAATAAAAATGAATACGCTCATAAAAGTTGCGAATATTTATAAATTAAGGTAAAATTAAAGTATATTGAATTGAGGAGATTGGAGTTAAAAATGAAAATATATAACACTATGACAAGACAAAAAGAAGAATTTATTCCGATAGAAAAAAATAAAGTCAAAATATATGCTTGCGGCCCTACCGTTTATAACTTTATACACATCGGAAATGCAAGACCTTTATGCGTTTGCGACGTTCTAAGAAGATATTTAGAATTTAAAGGTTATGATGTTACTTTCGTTCAGAACTTTACTGATATAGACGATAAAATCATTAAAAAAGCAATAGAAGAAAAAAGCGATTATCTTACAGTATCCAAAAAATATATAGATGAATATGAAAAAGATAGAAAAGGTTTAAATATAAGGTCAGCTACCATCCACCCGAAAGCTACTGAAAATATCGACGAAATAATAAATATGATTAAAACTCTAGAAGAAAAAGGTTACGCTTATAAAGTGGATAATGGCGATGTTTATTTCAGAACTAAAAAATTCAAAGATTACGGAAAACTTTCCCATCAGCCACTTGACGATTTAGAATCCGGCGCAAGAGTAGAAGTTGGCGAAATAAAAGAAGATCCTATGGATTTTGCTTTGTGGAAAGCCGCTAAAGAAAATGAACCTTATTGGAAATCGCCATGGAGCAACGGCAGACCCGGTTGGCATATAGAATGTTCCGCTATGTCTAAAAAACACTTGGGAGAAACTATCGATATCCATTACGGTGGGCAAGATTTAATTTTCCCACACCATGAAAATGAGATCGCCCAAAGTGAAGCTTGTTCCGGTAAAATATTTTCTCACTATTGGATGCACAATGGCTATATCAACATCGATAATAGAAAAATGTCTAAATCTTTAAATAACTTCTTTACAGTGCGAGATGTCGCTAAAATCTACGGCTATGAGCCAATTAGATATTTGATGATAGCGTCGCATTATCGCAGTCCTATAAACTATAGCGACGAAATAATCAAACAATGTATAGCATCTCTTGAAAGACTATACTCTTGCCGCGATAACTTGGATTTTATGTTAAAAAATTGCAACATTAAAAATGGCAATGTCGATAATAGCGTCTTAGAAAATAAATTTTTAAAACATAAGGAAAACTTTATTACCGCTATGGACGACGATTTAAATACCGCTGTAGCTTTATCGTGTATTTTTGACTTAACTCGCGATATAAATTCAGCAATGACGGATGTTAAAAACGTAAACGCTGGTTTAATAAATTTTGCAATAAATTTATTCGACGAATTGTGTGGGATCTTAGGGATCCTTTATAATAGAAAAAACGTAAATTTAGAAAAAGAAATTACAGAATTAATAGAAAAAAGAGAAAAAGCTCGCAAAGAAAAAAATTGGATTTTAGCCGATAAAATCAGAGATGAACTTAAAAGCCGTAATATAATCTTGGAAGATACTAAAAACGGCGTAAAATGGAGCATTTTAAAAAATTGATAGCTGAGTGCTTTTTGCTGCAAGGTCACCCAAAATAAATTTTGGAAAAAGACTTCGTCTTTTTAACCTTAGCGGTCTTTTGACCGCTAAGGTGTGGCCTTGCAGCAAAACTGGGTGCCAAATAATAAAGGAAAGATTGAGAGTAAGATGGAAAAGCAAAAGAAAGTACTGTTATTAATGAGTGGCGGAGTAGATTCATCAGTTTCAGCGCTGATTTTAAAAAATCAAGGTTACAAAGTTACCGGCGTTACGATGAAACTCCAAAATAACGATAGCAATTTAAAAGACATAAATGATGCAAAAAATGTTGCGAAAAAGCTCGGAATAGAGCACTTTGTAGTAGACTTACATGAAGAATTTAAAGAAAAAGTCATTGATCCTTTTGTTAAAGATTATTTAAACGGCATTACACCTAATCCTTGCGTAAAGTGTAATAAATGGATAAAGTTTGGAAAAATGTTAGAAATAGCAAAAGAACACGGCTTCGATTACATCGCAACAGGTCATTACGCTAAAATTGATTACGACGCAGATTTAAAAAAATATATTCTAAAAAGAAACGATTGCAAAAAAGATCAAAGTTATGTCCTTTATAACTTAAAGCAAGATCAGCTGTCGAGGATTTTATTTCCAAATTCGAAATACGAAAAAGAGGAAATTAGAAAAATCGCAAAGGAAAATGGGTTGAACGTTTTCGATAAACCGGATAGTCAGGACATTTGTTTTATCAAAAATGGGAACCACGTTAATTTTATTGAAAACTATACTAAAACAAAAGCCGCAAAAGGTGATTTCCTTGATGAATCTGGAAATAAGTTAGGAGAGCACGATGGTATCATAAAATATACAATCGGGCAGAGAAAAGGTCTCGGCGTTAGCTTTGGCAAGCCTATGTTCGTAATAGAAATAAATAAAGAAAAAAATGCCGTTATTTTAGGAGACGAGAAAAGTCAGTATAAAGATGAATTATTAGCATCTGATGTTAATTTTACGCTATTTGATTTTCCAACGGAAGAGATGAAAATTACAGTCAAAACCCGATATAAATCAAAATCTGTAGATGCAACTTTAATTCCTATAGGAAACAATAAGGTTAAAGTCAAATTCTCAGAAAAACAAAAATCTATAACACCAGGTCAGTCTGTGGTATTTTATAAGGACGATGTAGTTATCGGCGGCGGAATTATCATTAAAAAATAATCGTTCAACCCAATTTAATATATAGGAGCGTGCATAGCTTTGGCAGAATCAATTATTCAATCTATAGTAACATCATTATCTTGTATTCCAAAAGAATTGGTGGTGTTTTTGATATCTTTAGTCCCAATTTTGGAACTGCGTGGCGGGCTTATCGCTGCGAGTCTATTAAAGCTCGAATGGTATAAAGCTTTCCCTATTTGCGTGATAGGCAATTTCTTGCCAATACCATTTATACTTTTGTTTATTGAGAAAATCTTTGCATTTTTAAGAAAAACAAAATTTCATAAATTAGTGGACTTTTTTGAAAAGAAAGCCGGTAAAAAAAGTGAAAAAATTGAAAAATATAAAGAATGGGGTCTTTTTGCATTTGTAGCAATTCCACTGCCCGGTACCGGCGGCTGGATGGGCGCTTTAATATCTGCACTTTTAAGACTCGATATTAAAAAATCAGCTTTTATTATATTTTTAGGAATACTCACAGCTGGTATTTTGATGTCCATTTTCTCTTACATCATCCCGTACTTTTGGTTTAAATAAAATGCTTTCATAAATTTTCACTGAATTAAATCTCAAGAATCCTTCAATAATTAACTCATTTAAATACTTGCGTAACTCCTAATATAAGCAACATCAAACCTAGAATCTTCCTAAGAAAATATGGACTTATAATATTCAAAATAAAGCTACCAGTTATAGCCCCTAAAATCCCAATAAGTGCAAATAAAATCGCATATTTCCACACGATAAGTTTACGCCTTTGATGTAAAATAAGCGCTACAATAGAAATGGGTATAAAAAATATTAAATTTATACCCTGCGATAAAGTCTGCGGCAAACATTTAAATAACGTCAAGTAAATAATGAGGAAACTTCCTCCTCCAAACCCCATAGCTGCAAAGATTCCAGCTAAAATGGCTATTATACTTGACAATAATATATTCACTTTAAAAGCAGCTGCAAAGCTGCCCAAATAACAAAGCCTCCAAAAGTCCTTTTCAAGATTTTAGGATTGAGCTTCGATAAAATAAATGCCCCAACTATAGAGCCTAGAACTCCCCCAAAAACGTATTCTGCAACATCGGAAATTTTTACTCTTTGTCTGTAAAGGTAGAGAAATGCGCTGAAAATGCATATCGGTAAAATCACACAAATAGATGTGGCATGGGCTTTCTTAGGTTCAAGGTCAAGTTTTGAAAGGATCGTTATTACTAATATTCCACCACCGACACCTAAAAGGCTATTTATCACACCAGAAAAAAATATTCCAAAATAAAAAATAACATTTTTAATTCTTTTCAAAATTACCACCTAAAAATCAGATTATCTACATTTAGTATTGTCTGAAACAAGTAATTTATTTCAAAAATCTCGCCGTTTGATAGCTTTACATTCAAGATTTTAACTATGGAAAAATATTAAAAAATACATAAAATTTACTATTAATAAAAGCGTTTAAGCTTCATAAAATATTAATGCAAACGCTTTTTATAAATTTGTATCAAAATGGACTTAAATATCTTGAGATAAAGGAGTGAAAAAAATGTCAAGAAGTTCTATAGTAGTGCCGGAAGCTAAAGAGGCACTTAATAAGTTTAAAATGGAAGCTGCTAGCGAAGTCGGAGTGGATTTGAAAGATGGTTATAATGGACACTTAACTTCAAGAGAAGCCGGATCCGTTGGCGGACAAATGGTTAAGAAAATGATTTCTCAGTATGAATCAAATATGAAATAACTGAGATTTTATAACGCATAACACAAACCCCGTGTCTTTCTTGACACGGGGTAAACTTGGCTCCCCCTGTTGGGCTTGAACCAACGACCCTGCGGTTAACAGCCGCATGCTCTAGGAAATAGGTCAGTAAAATCAGTTTCTTACTTAATTGTCTTTGTAGAGCTCTTTGTTTATACTCCTTTGAAAAAACTGCTAATAGTACAATTTGGGAGAACAACTAAAATGGATATAAATAAAAAAGAAAAAGAAGATTCAAGATAAGGGAATAAAATTTAGCAAAAACAAAAACTTTAAAACAAATAACATGAGTTACCAAGACCTAAAAATACTTTAAAAGTAATATAAAAAGGGATATAATGCCTAGATAGAATTAGTACCTTCAAAAGTAAAAGTTTAACTTTTGCTTTTCGGTAAAAGGTGAGAACATTCGTAACTGATCTTTGAATAAACAGGATATGCGTCAGAGTAGTATTG
>Ga0247609_10001763_pt1 | contig 24591 bp, 18 predicted proteins | sample 172DNAGHGlowgp2_FD_193487 | JGI IMG/M metagenome (GOLD analysis project Ga0247609, IMG submission 193487) | Sheep rumen microbial communities from Palmerston North, Manawatu-Wanganui, New Zealand - 1728 DNA GHGlow gp2 | ecosystem: Host-associated > Mammals > Digestive system > Stomach > Rumen ...
TGGTTATATATAGTTATTTTGTTTTTTTTTTTTAATTCATTTATTATGTGTATTTTTATAAATGTTATACGCTTTGTTACGTTGTTCATCACTTAACGTGAAATTTCCGTTTTGAATATATGATTCATATATAGATTTTTCATATGAATGTTTTTCGTCCATTCGTTCAAAAACACTTTTAATCTGTTTTAAGTGTTCGATTTTAAAACCAATGTAATCACATATCTCTTTAACCAAAAATTTACCTGCTTGCATTGGTGTATCGGTTTCCAATAATTCATTCACATACTCTTGTGGTGACAGTTTCTTCCAAAAAAATATATCTTCCTTTATTGGTGCATTATTACGCATTGTCATACATTTACGAAATAACTTTGGTTTTTCAACAAAATATATGTAATCAATGTCCTTGGACGAGAAATCACTATAACAGCCAAAGAAATAGTTTGAACCCATCTCAAACCTATTACTCATATTTTCACCAAATGTTAATTTCATTTATTTCTATGTTATTTTTTTTTTCTTTATTTAAACAGAAACAACCCTTGAATCAGTTGGTTGATATACAGTTCTGAAAGTATCATTAAGTGTATTATGACTTATTGTCTTGTATGGTGTCGTATTATTCACACCCTGTGCAATTGTTATATTACGTAATGGGGTTGACTGTGTTGGTGTTTGTGTGGATGTTAAAATAATATAGGAGTTTCCACTTTCAATAACTATATACCTATTGAAGTCTTTGTTAAAACTAATATTACTAACAAAAAAACCAAACTTGTTAGAAGTGAAATTATTTGTAATCGTGTTTAAATGATTATTACCCATAAACACATTAGATTCAATATGAGAACCACATATGTTATTACCAAAGTTTTGACCAAAAGTATTATATGAGATGTCACTTCCCAGTGTATTTCTGTTAAAATTTATCCCAAAACGATTACTAAAGATTTCATCACCAAATACATTAATAGTCACGGAGGTTTCAAAGACATTCCTAAAAACGTTATTCCCCAAAACATTTTCAGAACATTTGTCGCCGAAAACGTTTTCGATACACATATTACCAAATGTATTATCTACACAATTATTTCCAAAATGATTCATATATGTTCCATAAAAGAAATCATTATCATAACTGTATGATGAAATAAACACATTATTATTAAGTCTAAATTTTGATTTTGAAGATGGGGTAAGTGGTACAGCAGATAACATTGAATTACTGTGAACGCCTGGCGCATAATTCTCATCATTTAACATGTTTTGGCAAACAATTGACGCATCTTGTACATTATCATTTTCATCAATCCACGTGAATGTATATAACCAATTATCAACACCTGATTGGGTATCTAATTCACCATCCGTGATTTTTCTTTTGAATTGTATATTCTTGAAGTCATATGGGCATTCATTATTAAATTCATCCTTCATATAATAGATTACACCTTTACCGCTGCCTTCGCCCATTTCGAATAAAACTGAATCATCACCACTGATTTGTGTGTCAAACTCTGACAGACAAACATACGAATCTGAATACTTACTGTCATTAAAACCCTCAGCCGTATAATTAACTTCGCCATCAGAAACCATTGTATATGCAATTTCAGCTGCGGTCCCGTTAAAATTTTCACTATAAGTATTTCCTGTATTTAAACTATCTGGCATATATAGTTCTTCGGTTAATATTATTACACCTGCTTCATTACCACCGTCTTCATATTTTTTCCAAGCATAATAAGTTTCGCCATTATAGTCCATAGTCCCTATATATGAGAACCAGTCAGAACGGTCTAATGCACTACTACCATCCCCATAAAACATGTTCCCGTCACCGTTTTTGTTATATCCGTCACATTTATAAAGACGAAGTTCTGCCATTTGTGACTCAACTGCCCACTCAAATCTTGTTGCGTCATTGTCAAGACTATATTTTATTTCCCAAGCATTAAGATTACTGTTGTCAAAATAAGTGTCACTTTTATGCTGAATTGCATAGGCGTTTTCAGATAGTTTGTTGTCTGATAATGCCAACACAATAATATCAAATTTATGTCCGGCAGAATGTGTATCTTCTTGAGATGTCATTGTTACATAATCTGTTATACGGTAAAGCATTCCTGGTGTAAGACCATTTGAATTTCTTAATGTGACTAATTCAGAATACTTTATTTCATTAAGATATTGAACATCAATGTTATTAATTCTGTCACTCAAATCAGACAATGCCTGTGCTGTAACAAGTTCATTGTTTTCCACAATTTGTGCGTTATTTTCAACGACCTCACTAAGGGTTGTTATATCACCATCTAGTTGTGCCAAAGCAGCAGCAATAACATATTCTGTTTCGTCTATTTCTTCTTTATTGTAATAATCATCTAGGGTTAAAAATGTCCATCCGCTATCTTCATTGTCCATTTCCGCGTGATAGACTGCTACAAGTGATTTAACAATGTCGCTGTCATCTTCTTTATATCTTACAAGAATAACTTCACCATCGGCAGGTGTAAGATTTTCTACTGTTAATTTGGCATTTTCTAATGCACTATTATTGTTAGATGACTCTATAAGTTCCCTATTTCTATATAATTGTACAATTTTTCTTGTGCCGGGCATTTTGTTAGTTTTATAAATCTTTTATTTTTTAATAAATAGTTTTGTTTTCTATAATATAAGTAGTATATTTGCCACAAAATCAAACTTACTGATGCCGCCTTATGCGGCTTTAATTAAGAACAAATATTATTTACGATGGAAAACAAGCAAATTACAAAAGAAGTCATTGATGCTTTCTTCGCAGGACACGACCCAATGGAGAGAATTATTAAATTCGAATGTGGATATGATGAGGATAAGGTGTCAATCATTTACAGAAACGAAAAAGGAGAAAAAAGAATTAAACGAGAAGGTTTTAAACCTTTTGTTTGGGCGAAGAAAAAAACAGCACAAGCATTATTCGGTGGCGACAGAGAAGTCACAAAACGAATGATGGCAAAATATCACATAGGATGCAGAGCCTTACGAATGCATCGAAACGATGGAACTATACCAGAAAGAATGGAAAATGGGTACAACCTTATGTTTTATGCAAAGGAAGCCATGTCATTCTCTACATTCATGTCATTTTTTGAAAAAGGCGGCAGACCAATTTACCCTAAACAACGTGACGAAAATTACGGATTAAAGGAATATATATGTGTTTCACCTGTTGAGCAGTTTATGATTGCAACAGGCAAAAGACAGTTTAAGGGATACGATGACTATAACGACCTCGTTAGGGTTCAATGGGACTTGGAAACTACAGGCCTTAACGCAGAAAAGGATATGATTGACCAAATCGGCATCAGAAGTAATAAAGGCTTCGAAAAGGTCATAAGTGTAACAGGTGAAGGTGAAGAAAAATTTGATAACGAAACAAGAGCAATAGGAGAACAATTTGAAATATTCAGAGACCTTCAGCCTGATATAGTCTCAGGCCATAATTCAGAAAATTTTGATTGGCCTTTCGAAGACATAAGACTTAAAAAAAGAGGCTTTGACCTTAAATCATTCACTGACGGAACATTTAGGCAGGGGATTTATAAGAAAAAGAAACAATCAGTTCTTAAACTTGGTGGCGAGATGGAGTATTACTATCCCACCGTCATGTGGGGTCATAACATAACCGATTCCATGTTTGCAGTAAGACGCGCAATGGCAGTAAATTCAAACATAAAATCTGCAAACCTGAAATACATCACAAAATATTCAAAATTAAACAAGGATAACCGTGTTTATGTTCCTGGCAAATTAATTAGTCAGACGTGGAAAGATAAAGAAAACATGTATCTTTTCAATGATGAAAACGGAAAATGGTTGAAGTACGACCCAAACAAAACATATCAAGATGAGATTAAAAACGGCGTTGAAATCCATTATGATATACCCGTATCACGCTATTACGAGGAAGATGGGCATGTTTTTGATAAACTTACTGAAACTTGGTACACACTTGTAACGGGTGAATACATTGTAAAGCGTTATTTGCTTGATGACTTGTGGGAAACTGACAAGGTTGAGTACAAATATAACGTAACCAACTTCTTTATTTGCAAAATGCTGCCTGTACCATTCGAAAAATGCTGCACAATGGGTACTGCTGCAGTATGGAAGTATATCATGCTGACTTGGAGTTATGAAAATGGCCTTGCAATACCACAACTCATTGACACCAAAAAGTTCACAGGTGGTCTTTCACGTCTTTTAAAGTGTGGATTTATCAAGAAACAAGCAAAACTTGACTTCAATTCACTTTATCCTTCAATTATTCTTACTTTCGGTATCAGAACAGAAGTGGATTTGCAGGATACCATGCCAAATCTTCTTGAATACTTGCTTACACAACGCGAATACTATAAGGATTTAAAGAAAAAGAAAATCAAGGAGAGTGAAGCACTTGCCAAAGAAATAGAAAATACAACTGATAAGAAAAAACGTGAAGAACTTGAGCACAAGAAAAAAGAAATTGACGCTATTGCGAACCTTTACGATAACACTCAGACGTGTATCAAGTTAATTTGTAATGGATTTTTTGGCTCTTATGGCTCAGGACAGCCGTTCCCACACTCAGACATATTATGTGCCGAACAGACAACATGTATCGGCAGACAAGCCCTGAGGCTTATGATTCACCATTTCTCAAATTTGTCAAAATACAATGGTGAAAATCTTGGGAAAGAGTACAATTATGTACCTGTCGTTGGAGATACCGATGGTTTCAACTTCGAATTGCCTGAAAAATATAGGTACACGGATGAACATCCATATATCAGCAACGGTCAAGGACGCAATACTAAAAAGGGTAAAGCATATACAGAGGTTGATGCTGATATCGCTGAGTTTGAAGATACATTTATGAACCGCGCCTATGATGGTGGAATCAACAAAATGGGTCTTGGTCTCGACGAATACATAGCGAATAGTCTTAATTTATCACGTAAGAACTATATTGACCTTTTTCCAGACGGTTCATTGAAGTTTGTAGGAAATACCGTCAAATCCAAGAAAATGCCAAAATATATAGAGCGTTTTCTGAGCGAAAATGTAATTTTACTGCTTCATGGTGACGGACAGAAGTTCCTTAACGCCTATTATAACTATGTTGAAAAAATCTGCAATCTTCAAATACCATTACAGGAGATTGCTACAGTAGGTAAAATTAAAACAAGTATTGAAACCTATAAACAGTCCTGCAAAGAACTTACCGCTGCAGGAACAAAGAAATCAAGACAGGCATGGTATGAACTGGCCATCAAGGAAAATCTCAATGTAAATATGGGTGACAGTATTTATTATATTAATACTGGTACCAAGAAAGACGAGAGTGACATTAAGAGGGTAACACATTATATCCTTTTAAAGGACGGTGTTGAAGAGGACATTACCAAACTTCTTGAACGTCAATATAGTAAAGCCAAAAAGGAAATACCCGATAAGATGCGCCAAGAAAATGGAAAATGGATTAATAAATTTGATTTCGCAAAACGTCTGTATGGTGCTGACAATGTGATTGAACGTGATGAGTTGATTTTCAACTGTGTATTGTTGAACAATGATATTGTAGAGGATGAAGACGAACACTATTGCGACGGAAACTTTGAATATAACGTTGCAAAGTATGTCAGAATGTTCAATAACAGAATTAAACCGTTGCTTGTTTGCTTTAGCCGTGAACTGAGAACGTGTATAAACGAAAAGGGAAAAGAAGTTGATAATATCTTGATTAATGACCCAAGTGAAAGAAAGACATTCACAAAGGAAGAATGCACATTGGTTTCTGGACAGCCTTATAGCCCAACCGACCAAGATACATATGAGGAACTAATGACAATGGAAGACAAGGAAATAAAATTCTGGCTCACTGTAGATAAAATTCCACCATATGTATCAGAAATTGGAATGAATTGGGAACAAATAAAATCGGATTACCTTGAGCGAATGAAACAACTTGAACGTGCAGAAATTAAAGCAATAAAAGAAAAATATGATGAGGTGATTGAAAAGATGACCAATGCCGAAGTTTATAAATTCATTGATGAGGGTGAATTACCAGAAAAACTGCTTAAACTGATTGACGAAGATACAAATTCGAATAATTTCTTTGCAAAAGGTTACAACGTGGTAATTGGAAACATCTTTGACATTATTGATAAACCGTTAGATATAGCAACAGAAGATGGGTATCAAATCGCATGATACCCATCCCATGTTACAATATGTGATTTAATTCGGATTAATATTCTCCGCAATCCCAAGTTGATGCGAGGTATAGTCCTTCATTTTGCTCTGAAGATATAATTTCCAATGCATTACCTATACCACTTTCGGCACCTGCTAAAACAAGTTCTATATCCTGTTGGTTATTCTGTCTCTGTGAAACAGAAATTGCTTCTGAACCATTAACTTGTGTTAATGTATTTGATAATAAGGTTGTTGTATCAAGTTTTAGGCCATATTCAGTTATAGTTAAAGAAGAATCAGATGATGGGTCAATGACAACTTCAATCGGAACATTATTTGCACCTATTGAGGTCTTGAAGCCTAAACCCGGACCAATACTTACCTCAATTATGCCACTATTAGTAACATAAAGACCTCTTCCATATTCAACCTCTGATAAGAATTTGTTTAAATCAACTTTAACAAGACTATATGTACCATCATCAAGAATATATACAAAATTTAAATTCTGCCAATAATCTTTATTTTTTAAAGGTGGCATTTGAGAAGCAATATTATGATAGAATGAACCCTCTTCATCACTAAATTTTTCAGTAAATTCTTCTTCTGTTAAATATCTCCATTCGTCTTTGATTTCATAAGCCATATCGAATGTTGCACTATATTCTGCTTGCGCGGAAGAAGGCAATTGATTATAGTCACTCTCTGAGATATATCTTTCTTTTGCAATATAGATGCCATCACTTAAAGTATATAGTTCCTTTGCGTCATCACTTAATGAATTATACTCTTGTGCTGTTATAGTCAATCTATTAATTGCATATGCGTGTACAGATTGGTAAACACTTTTTTCATTCTCAGTTAAACTATTATAAGTTTCTTCTGAAATAAAAACATTTGCGTCATTAATAATGAATAAAATGTGGCGAACATCACCTGTTTCCTCATTAACAGTATCCCATTGTGTTCCAAGATAAACCTCTTTAAGGGAACTATCCTTATAGATGTTAATTTGCTCACCAATCTCATTACCGTTTGCATCTTCAAGAACATAAGCCTCTTTTACATTTGCATCAAGTCCGCTTGTCAGTTTTGAAATCGAAAGACCGCTTTGTAAAGCACCACCAGTTCCAACTGTGATAGTAGAATCATCGACATTAACCTCAACATTTTTACCACCGTTAGTTGTGTCATCGGTTACAGTGATTGTACCTAAATTTGAATGGATATCAACATCAACGGTGTCGATTGCATTTTCTATTTTACTGAAAGCAACTTCAAGTGAATCTCCCGCATTAATATAACCTCTATCATTAGTTTTTGTGTAACCATTTAATGTAAGGTCTTCAACTGCGGTTGCCGTACCTGAGACCTGTCCATTCTGTTGGTCAATTTCTGTAACAGCCGTACCTGTTGTACCTCCGATTGGACTATTTAAGTCAAGTGCGTCAATTGACTGTTCAATAGTACTCAATCTATCGTAGATGTTAGTGGTAATACTATTAATCTCTTGCTCATTTGTGATATAAGTAAATCCTCGATGATTACTGTCTTTGCTGTTATAGATACCAAGCAAACTTCTTACAACTGTTTTAGGACTTCCACCTGTAGAAGTTTCTGTAGCGTAATATCTTGCAAGAACAAGTTCACCATCACTAAGTCCAGCTGTCTCAGCAAAAGTATTGTCAATTGAAAATCTAGCAGCATCGATGTCAGCATATATAGTCTGACTTCTAAGTAATTGTATTTTTCTTTGTGCCATACGTATGTGTAATTTATAATCTTTTATTCTTAACAATAAATATCATTACATGGCAGAAAAAATCGCCATAAAAACAGATATGGACAGATTTTTATCCATCCATATCACATTTTGATAATCTTTTTTAAAAATCAATAGTCAGTTTCGTTATCGTACATTTCTCTATCTTTCCACGCACGAAAATCGTTCATTCTAAAAAGAAAGGCAAGACATTTTGCTTTTTCTTCTTTAGACATGCAACCAACGATATCTGCATTTAGCGATTCTGGACTCCATCCTCCATTCTCGATTGCAAAGTCATATGCAGTTTCAGGGTCATTATCATCAACATACCAACCGTAACTGTCCGCCTCATTTAAATATCTTCTAACACTCTTCGTTACTATATTGTTTAAATCACTTTCTGTTAATCTCATTCTTCTCATATATAATTGTACTATTTCTAAATTATTAAACGCGTGTTTGTTATTAACTATTATTTTCTTATAAATATTGTGTGGTATACAAAAATTGTGGATGAATACCTTTATTCACCCACAACCTTATATTAAATTCAATTTATTACGAATTACCAAGTTCCGCAATCCCAAGTGTCAGCAAGTCTCAAACCGTTTTCAGAAACTGTGAGCATACCGTTGGTAGAATCTGCCATTGCAGAAGTTGAGTCAATCTTAATGGCTACGGCATCACTTGAAATTTCAAGACCGTTACCAGGATTAACATCAACAACTTTTGTGCTTGAGTTGATTACAAGACCGTCACCAGCAAGAACACCAACACCGCTTGAAGTAACCTCGATACCGTCACCTGCCTTAACTGACAACGTGTCATTGTTTGTACCAGTCTTTTCAAGACCATTACCTGTGGTAACTGAAAGTTTGGTGTTGTTGTTTGCTGTATCAGGAGTAACTACGATAACATCATTACTTACGAGAGCGTTGTTGCGGACATTAGTTGCAATTTCTTGCAATGCACCCTCAACGGTGGTTTCGTCAATCAAACCATCAGCGTCAGCGATGCTTACGTCAGCAGCAGCACCGGTAGCAGCGAGTTTCTTCAAGGTAACTGCGGTAGAACCATTGGTTACGGTAGTTTCAACAACCTTACCATCAACTTCGGCAATCTTTGTCAGAACCTTGAAGTCGGCAGTTGGGGTTGAATCAACGTTGGTTGCATTTGAAGCGGTAGCAGTACCGTCAAGACCTTCAACAACAGTCTTAAGGTCTGCAAGATTCTTAGCGTCTGAACGAGCACCCTCAATTGCAATTGCGCCATCAACATAGGTCTTAACCTTTGAAGCAATGTCTGAACCGTCAGCAAGACTGTCGGCAGTACCACTCAGAGTACCTGCAACGGGAGCAGTTGTTTGTGTGCCAGTAGAATCATAAACACCAGGAGTACCTGCGGTGGCAGTCAGTGATTGAACGTCAGCAGTAACGTTGATTTTCTTGTTGTCGTTAGCATCAACGGCTGCGGTGATGTAGTCGTCACCCTGTGCGCTTACTGCTAAGTCACCGGTAGCATTTTGTACAGCATAATCAATAGCGTCTTGGATGTTATCAACCTTAACACCATCTGAAGAAACGGTAAGAACGTCAACAAGACCAGTATCACCCGCGCTTCCCTCAGTTTCACCGGTAGGAACATCTGCAATACGAACCTTACCTGATGTGGTGTCTTTCTTAACGCTAACGACACCGGCGTTGCTTACCTGCAAGCCATCACCAAATTCACTTTGGGTTAAGAACTTGCTAACGTCAATCTTGGTCAATGAGTAAGTACCATTTGCAAGTTGATAAGCAAAGTTCATGCTTTGTGGGTCAGTAACAGTGTTCTTTGTGATAACACCTGTTGAAGCATCAATTGTATCGGTGCTTGCACCAAGATAAACCTCTTGCAATGCACTGTCCTTGTAAACCTTAACAACATCACCAATTGCAGCACTTCCACCAATGGTTTGTAAGCGGTATGCTTCTTTCACATTGGTGTCGTTTAATGCGGCAAGTTCTGTTGAGTTAAGTTGATGGAGTGTATAATTACCCTTGATGGCGTGTGAAGTACCATCCTTAACAATGGTTGTACCATCAACGTTAACAATCACGTCAGTACCGCTTGCGCTGTTTGCAACTGTGATTGATTGGTCAGATGAAGAAACAGTACGTGCGGTATCGTTTGCTGCAATATTGTTCTCAAGTTTGCTCAAGGCAGTATTCACAGTGTCGGTTGAACCGATTGCGCCTGTTGCTGAGGTATCCTTTGAATATCCACCTAACTGAAGGTCTTTTACATTAGCCTTGGTTTCAGTAACAGCACCGTTAGTTTGTGTTACGGTGGTAACAACTTGACCGTCAACGGCACTTGCTGTTTTGTCAAGTCCTTGCAAGTAAGAGATAATAGCCTCGACTGTAGCGTTCAGTGTGGTTGTTTCTCCAACAATCTCGCTACCTGCTGCATGACCGGTATAAGAACCATCAGTTCCAAGACCTACACTACGTTCGATAGCATCAATTTCTGCCTGTAATGCTTCTGCACTACCTTGGCTTTCGGTAACGTCCTGAATGAAAGTCCAACCACTATTATAGGTTACATCTGTGCCACCTTCTCCTTGTCCGTTACCAAGGTCTGGTGACATGTGATAGATACCAAGAACAGACTTTATGGGGCCTGTTGCTTCCTGATAACGTGCGAGAACGATTTCACCATCTTTTCTACCGGTCAGGGCGGTCAAAGCGGCTTTTGCGTTTTCCAACGCGGTTTTAGCGGTTGCACCTTCACCACTTGGTACGTAAAGGCTGCTACTTCTTAAAAGTTGAATTGTTTTTGTTTGTGCCATAATATATTATGTGTGTATTAAAAAATTTATTACCTATAAATATTTTGTTTTTACCAAACGTTTCCGTTCACAATGATTTCATCGTCTTCAATTTCATTTCCATTTCTGTCATTAAAGTCAATTAAACCATTCTGTAATAGATTCTCAATCTTAGCAAGTCTTTCTTCGATTGTACCAAGAGCCGTATTATAATCACCTATAATATTATTAATTTCAGTGATGTCGCTCTTAACACCCTCGATATCACCCTCAACGGTTGAAACTCTGGTTTCAAGTGCACCAATACGGCCTGATAAGGTGTTGTAATTGTTTGCAAGTTCAGAAATCTGAGATGCATTTGTGGCGATGTTTTGTGTGTTGGTATTAACTTGGTCTTGTAGTCCGTCAATGTCACCGTTTATAAGAATAATCTGATTTTTGATATTGTTAACATCTGATTGAAGTGTCTCAACCTCTGTTTCAATATCTCCAACCTTATCGGTTTCATTTTTCAGTCTTTCAATAGCCGTTTGAATACTTACCACACCTTCACCTGGCCACTGCGCATTCATATCAGAAGCATTTTTGCTTGCGTACAGAGTGCCGTTGTTGTTAAGAATTGCGTTATTCTCCAAAGTTGAGATATTAACAGTTGCGCTAATCACATCAACACCCTGTTCATTCCTTTCCATATAAAGGTTAATCGGGTCGTTGTCGCTATTGCTAACACTAATTTGGTTAACGAGGTCTGAAACTGGAATTGTGATATTCTTTGTTTCACCATTTGCTGTTACAACAAGAACAATCTGCTTGTTTTCTGAATCATAATACCCGTTATTTACGAGAGTATGGTCAGAAAGTTGTATGTTCTTTGTTTCAACACCATTGTTAAGTGACAGTGTATTTGTTGCACTATTGTAAGTCAAATCAACCGTAGCATAAACTCCATTTCCACTAATTCTGATAATATTAGGAACTGTTGAATCAAGTTTCAGGTCGGCTTTAACTTTTGTGCCGGCATTTGTTTTGCTCACATTAACATCAATTGAGTTTGTATCTTCATCAATTACGTTAATCTTGACAAGTTCAGTCTCTATATTGTCAAGTCTAGTATTTTGTGCCGTTTCACCTGCTTCAATAGTATCAAGCCTTGTATTCTGTGTATTATTTACAGATTCAAGTGCTGAAACTGAATTATTAAGTTCTGACTTGGTTGCATACAGTGCAAGATTAGCATCTGTAAGATAACCCTTTGCGTCAATCTCAGCCTTTGTATATACATCATCTGTATTTGCTTTACCCGCAATCAGGCTTTCAAGTCTGCTGACTTCGTTTGACCTTGCAGTTACTTCTTCGGCAACCTTTGAATCAGTATAGTCTTTAGATTGCTTGATGGCATTCTTAACAGAACCTTCTAGTGCTTCATTTCCGTTTAGAACATTAATCTTGCTGTTAAGTTCACTTTCAGCAGTCATGGCTCTGTTCTTTTCTTCGGCAACCTTTGAATCAGCATAATCCTTAGACTGTTTAATAGCGTTTGCAATTGAACCTTCTTGTGCTTCGTTTCCATTGATTACGTTAATGCCAGACCTAAGTTCACTTTCAACAGTCATAGCCCTTGAAGTTTCTGCACTTACTTTTTCGTCGGTATAGTTCTTTGACTGTCTGATAGCGTTTGCAATCGAACCGTCAGTGTATTCCGGACCGTTGATGATGTCAAGGGTCTCGTCAATAGTATCAAGAACACCTGTAATTGTAGTAACGTTTTGACGAATTGCTTCAACTTCTTCTTCAGTTGCGTATCCGTCAAGGCTTCCACCATTCAGATATCTTGCATCACTTTCTTCTTTTGTATAGCAATCACCCTTATTAGCCTTATCTGTCAATACAGCGTCAATTCCTGTGATTTTCAGTCCTTCCTCAGTCAGACCAAGATAAGGTTCTGAATCTTCATTGATTTTGATTGAGAACGTGTTTCCATCAAGTTTCAAACCATTACCTGCTGTATATTCATCAACAAGGTCTGCAACATTGATACGCAAAGTTCTTTCACCCTCAGTCGTTTCACAAACCAACTCAATGTTCTTTGTAGTTGGGTCATATGAAGCATTTTTAAGGAATTGGTCTTTCGGAATGTTGATTGTTCCGATTACACGGTCATCAACAAGGATTCGGTAAATCAAGTCACCATCACTTTCAAGTTCAACTTTTTCAATCTTATGATTGAGTTGTTCCTGAAGTTGAGATTCAGCAGCCTGTGCGCGTTCACGTTCAACGGTTGTTAATGAGTCTGCATAAGTTTTAGCCTCCTGAACCTTTGTCGTGATTTCATTATGGAGCACAACATCTTCGGATTGTAACGCAGTGATAGCGTCTGAATTTGCCGTGATTGAGGTTGCGAGTTGTGTTTCCTTTTCCTGTGCGCGTTCCTTCTCTGTGTTAACCAATGTTTCAGCATATGTTTTAGCATCATTAGCCTTTGTTGTAGCATCTGCAGAAGCAGTATTAATAGCCTCGTTTTTAGCACTTTCAATTGCTATTGATGTTTCAAGTTCAACACGATGAACCTCAGTATCAGTATAATTTTTAGCCTGTTCTTCAACAGTATCAATTCGGCTTGTAAGTGTTTCATTAAGGCTTGTAATGTTTTCCCTTATGGCCTCATCATTTAAGATTCTAGCGTCACGTTCATTATTAACTGCCGTTGTTACTGCTGTATTAATGCGTGAATCTACCGTTGATAACTGATTTTCTGCATTCTCAATTCGGCTTGTAAGTTGTGTTTCAACGCCTTGAGCACGATTTACCTCTTCCGAAATTGCGTTATTAAGGGTTGTAATCCTATCTGAAAGGACTTGTTCATTAGCCCTTGCAGTTTCGACTTCTGTATTTATTTTACCCTCAACACGTTCGATTTCTGAAGTATTACGTGATGTTTCTGCCTGTAACATTGTAATATCAGTGGTGTTTTCGGTAACTTTAGAATTAAGTTCAGAAATACTACTTTCATTTGCAGAAACCTTATCATTCAAGTTTGAAATCTGTTCGTCATAAGTACTCATTGAATCCGAAACTACGTTCTCAACGGCAACTCTTGAAACGTACATGCTTCCGTTTGTTGAGTCAACACCAATGATGTTATCTTCACTTCTCAGTTTGATGGTTGCATATATTTTATCCTCGGTTGGAGTAGCATGTTTGTGTAACTCTATCGGGCTTGAAACTGGGTTCTCAATTACCCACGTCTCAACGATATCACCAACTGGAATAGTAATCGGTTCAATACTGCTGTCCTTAAATTCAATGATTATTGATTTGTGTTCAGCATCATATCTTGCACTTGATATGATATTAACACCTGGTAGTGTATATGTATGAGAAACCTCACCAATTCTGATGGTGATTTCATTTGTTGCTTCATTTACGTCAACGTCGATATTTGCACTAAGTCCGCCGTCATGAACAATGATAGACCTGTCTCTGCTCAACCTTACATCAGTATTGATAACCCAAGAATCATCAACAAGTGTTGCTGTTGTGTTTGCGGTGTCGCTTTCATTACCAAAAATCTTGACATCATCAATACTCATTGAATCAATCTGCTGTGCGTATTTAGAAACCCTGTCGATTGCTTCTGCAAGTGATTGTGAACCACGTAACAAATTATCGTTTTGGTCTGGTTCGTATGTAACACGGTCAGTAATCTTGTTCTCATCAAGATGTAAACCTGCTGCATTGATGGCACTTTGAAAGTCCTCCATGCTGACTGAAACGTCCAAATCGTTGCTGTCTAAGGTGCAGATATTTCCGTTCTCGTCACGGCCAACGGCCATAATCATTTTCACGTCATTTCCTGAACCATAGAAGAAAACGGCAGGTTCGCCCCATTTGGCTTCACCCTTGAACTTAACGTTAATGTATTCAAAGGCTTCTTCACGGGTTTCAAACAACCTACTTCCGTGTAACAACTGTAAACTATATGGATTATTTTTCATTTGTATCTTATTATATTTCTTAGTTATTTTCCTATTATTCAGGTATTATACTATGCCGAAATTAAAAGGTATCTGTACACGCACTATTTCGTTTTGAACGGGTTCGCCTGTCTCTGGGTCTACACCATTATGCGTAAGTACAACCTCACTTGTATTTTTATCAAACTCACCATCAGTAATTAACTTCTTGATGATGTTATCGTAACTACCCTGACCTGCTTCAATTGAATCAATTTGGTCTTGTAGGTCTTGGTCTTTTGCTGCTCTTGCTTCCGCTTCAGCCGCAATAGCGTCACGAAGACCATTAATGTCAGCGTCCTGTTGTTCGTTTTTTGCTTCAACTGCGTCAATCCTTTCGCCAAGTGCGTTTTCTGCATTTGTTGCTCTCTCAATTTCGGCATCAATTTTTGCGTCAAGCGCATCAAGTCTTGGTTGAATAACCTGTATTACTTCGTCTGCAGTACCTTGACTGTTTGGAACAAGTTCAGCGATTCCGCTTTCAGGGTTGATAACAATGTGATATTCGACAACTGTTCCGTTTTCAACAATAGTAACACCGTCACCCTCGTTTAGCCTAACAGTAATCCATCTAGTTCCGTCCCATTCTATAATGTAATAAACAAGAGTTTTTGTTAACCCTTGACCGTTGTTAGGCTCTTTTGCACAAAGGTTTTCACCGGTTTCGGTAAAATTAACTGCTGTCCAAATCTTGCTTCCACTTGACATTGACGGCATGATTACAGTGTCATAGTCGTGTGTAAGGATTGTTTCACGTCCGTAATAATTACTTCCGTTATAGTCTTTTACAAGTCTTAATGAGTTGTAATGCGAATCTGGAACAACATCCTGATAAACGGTTGATTTATCCCAATCGAAACGTTTAACATAAGCAGTCGAACCGCCACACGTATTAGTTGCTGTCCAAAATTCGGCTCTTTCACCGAAATAAGCGATGTACGAATCGTCACCATATCCCGCAGGTTTAACGCCAAAACCGTACTTATCAACGCCTGTTGGGTCTGTACTCTGTGATTGGCTTGGTCTGCAGCATTGACCATATTCTCCGCAATATGATGGTGCACATGGGTCAGTATGCTGATAGCAGCAATTTTCACAAGGATTAACACAAGTTGGGTCCATGCCTGGATTTTCCTCGTATTCTCTCCACAAGTCATTTGTCTTAAGGAATTTTCCTGCAAATTTACCAAAGAAACGGTTACATGCAACACCATTATGGTCTCTGTCATTATCTGACAGTTCAACAGCGTTTAACATATCATCCCAATCTTCTTTTGTAGGGATACGCCATTCAGAATGCCTTCTTTGCAGTTCACATGCGATTTGTTTTATACCGTTATAACAGTAGAGCATGCCGTAATCATTGATATAATCACTTATGACATATCGTGTTCCTATTGGAAGATTCGAAGTATCAGGAAGTGTTTCACCATGAGCAATGTCAATATATCCGCTAACAGGTGCATATGTACCCGGACGATACATTGGTGAAATACTTAAAGGACTATCAGGTGTTCCTTTTCCCGTAAGAGTTGAATCCGTTGAAACACCATTGAAGCAGCAATCTTCACTAACACCAAAACCACTAATCTCGGTTGTTTGCCCATTTTGCGTGATGTATAACGTGCCCGTATCACTGTCAAAATCAAAAGAAAGGTCTTTTGCAAAGTTGCTGAATACGTCTTCTGATGAAATTGTGTCTCCGTTCACCAGTGTGATTACGATTTTGTTGTCCTCAACTGTCACACCCTTAACATCGCGTCCTTCAAGAACATAGAAGTTGTTATCAATTTCTTCACCAGTAAGTCCACAACGTTTTGGTGGGGTAGCACCTTCGTAATCAGAAACTAATTTATAATATGTTATACCTTTTATCATAATGAATTGTTAATTTACTAATAAATAGTTTAATTTTTCTCCAAACGTTGTTCAAAAAGATAATTTTTGGTTATTTCAACGAAACTTAACGGACAATCGTAAAATTTAAACGATTTGATGTATCCGAACAATGTACCTGCAAATTCTTTCTCTAACGGCAAAACATAATTTGGCATACTGCAAAAGTTGTCATAATATATTACGTCAGAAAGACCTTGAGTGCCCCCTCCCAAAGAAATATTAAAAGGAACTCCTTCTTGTTTATCGGGTGTATCATTCAATTCTCTGAAATTAAATGTAGGCAACTCCTTTGTTATGAACACTAGTTTACCATTGACATAAAAATACATCCTCATTTTTTGGTTTGAAGAAGTAACTGTGTCGGTAATTTTGTATATTTTACCGACAGGTTCAATCTTGATGTGTATCGTAACCCACTCGTTATCAGGAATTACATCCTCGGCAGAAAATTCACTCTCAATCTTGTAGTCTTTTTCCTCACTGTCACAATCCTGCACGAGATATTTGTAGCCTATGCTACCATCGTCTTTTATCTGCAAAGCAAATGCGTTTCTGTAAAGGTCATTCTTTACATTATAAGACTTATTGTTAAAATTAGCAGTATCAACCGTCAATCCGTTACATGTACGGTCAAAAAGCAAGAAGTAGTTCTCCTTTGTTGACATTTTGATGTCTGTTAAAACCATTTTATCACCTTCATGCCAAGTATCAACAGTATAACCATCACAAGTTCTGTCGAATATAATAAACTTATTATCGGTTGTAATTTCAACAATATTTGGTTGACCTAAACCATGTCCATCTTTTGTTTCGAGTTCTTTTGTTGGGTCTATTACAACATCTGGTTGATAATAATCATCCATAGAATAGATGTTACAGTCACACGCTTCAGGAAGGTTTGAACCGTACCCGTCAATGAAATACCCACCATTGCATTTGTTCTTGCATTTGCATTTGTTAGTGTTACTATGAAGATTCGTCCAGTCCTCATTCTCTATCCAAACACCGCCACCATCGGCATAAATCCATTTTGAGTTCTGTTGATAGGTGTTCAACGCTTCTGGATAACTTATCAAGTAAGGCAACTTATCCGACTGTTTTTTCTCTTTATCACAAACACATTTATCTTTGCATACCTCATTAGCATAACCATCACTAAAATAATCATCTGTGAAATATTCAACATGGTCGCTTTCTATAAAGTAATTTGTTTGGGAACAGGTGTTTATGTAAGAATCTGTAAAATAATCATCAGAAAAGTAGTTGTTGAAAATCTCTGAAAAGGTCTCTTCTGTGTCATATTTTGTCCACCATTTATTTTCTGCACGTGTACCCCAATAAAAGAAAATACCCTTGTTTTCAGGATAGCGGTCATTCAATGTATATTCACCACCCTCAATGACATCATCCGTTTTCTTTATGGTGAACTCAAGCGATATTCCGTGACCGATGTTGTTTGGCAGTACTTGATAGTCACAGCCGCTTTTGTAAAAACCCTGAAAGAAACCCCCATTAAGTTTTGCCGCACATGTTCCATCAACAGGCATTATAGTGTTTCCGTAATAGAATATATCGTTATTTCCGTATACCTTATTTAAAATAAGTCCCAAATCATTTTCTCTTAAAGTGTAGTTTGACTGAGTGAAAATGTCTATAAAATCCGCGTTACTAATCCTTGTTTTATCATAATGAATTAACCCGTTATCTACACCCGTATAACCTATATTTGTTAGTGTTAAACCTTTGTTATACGCGTTCTCCCAAACGAAATCAGATTTAAATGTATCTTCATCGACACATCCGTTATCCTCGAAATTGATATACGAACTTAAACATCTGTCAATGAGTTCACCATCATAGTTACCGTAACCATACATTTCGTCAATGCTAAGAAAGAAATCCCAGTACTCACTACGGTCTAATTTGAACTGAAAATGTGTCCTGTTGTGGTTGTAAATATTACTCATTGTGAATTTTAAGGCTATTTATATATAAATAGATAAACGACTCTAAAACAGTTAAAGAAAATGCGTTTAATCAAGATAACAGAAAAACAATTAAGAGAGGTTGAAGGTTTCAACTATTTCAGTGGAAGCGATATGCCAAATGGTGATGGAAATACCCACATAAGCGTAGGTGGAAGGTATGATGGAAACGAAATGGCCAAACCGATTGACGGTAATGATATAGCATCATCAGAAACCGCAAACAGTTACAACCGATATTATGACAGAAGTCATGGTATAACAAGAAATTTAAGAGAAGATATTGTTGAAAATCAGGATTTAGATGGTGATAATGACAATAATGGTATAAAGGACAATGCAGAAACACCAGAATTTGACGATAACCCAAATAATGACATTGTTCAAATACCTCAAGGTGTTGAATACAAAGAACAAATGCTTGCAAAGGCAGTTAAAACCCTGACACCGAAACAACAAGGCGTTGTTCTTAAAAGATTTACTGATGATTTAAACTTAAAAGGACTCATGCCTTCTCAATTAAGAAATCTGAGACTTAATGTTCAATAGACTATGCTGCATATTTTAACAGAAGACGGAAACAAGGAACTAAAACACAGGTTTTTTCCACTTGGTGATAATATAAGAAAGCACCTTCAGGCCACTTTAGACGGTTATGATGGTGATAAAACCATTGAAGGTTATAAACGTTTAAACAATATACTTTCAATGGACAATGGTATTGCCTATAATGAAATGAAACGTCTTAAAAACTTCTTTGATAATTTTAAAGGAACGCCACAATCAATAGAATTTATATTAAATGGTGGTGAACCAATGAGATTATGGGTAAATGCTACTCTTAATAGAGCCACAAAAGGAGTTGAAGATTTTAAAGCGGCAAAGAAAGCAGCAGGTATTCAAAATGCATACATTAAACCACACGAAAAAGACAGACAGACAAGTCCAACTAAACCAACAATGTCAAAAATACAGACCAGAAATGCCGCAAAGGACATTCAAACTAATTCTTCGATAAAGTATGAAAAAATAATAAGAGAAAGCATTGATGACGGACATCCATTTCATGAATATCTGGAAGAATATGGCTGTTCATATGTTCTGAGCCAATTTGCACAAGACCCAAAGGGAAAACAAAAATGGGGTGTCATTATAGACCCAAACATGTACGCAAAGGCACTTGAAGAATACACAAGATATGGTGAACTGTACAAATTTCCACACGACAGGGTACATCAATGGATGGGAATTATAATGAAAAACAGTGCAATACTATATGCAAATACACAACTGGCCGGTCATACCGCATATTGTCCGTTGGACGAAGCAGAATATTTCTTTGAACAGTGGTTTGGTGATAATTTTGTAAGGATTGAAGATGGCTTGAATATAACATTTGTCAATGGGAAAGGGGAAGAAGAAACCCGCAATTTTATGGATGTGTTTGATGAAATTGGGCTATATGATTGGATGTCAATGCCTGACGGTAAATCATGTCCTTGGACTGATTATGGGATAGAACCCATATTTGAGTTGGTTTCGAAATACAATCAAAACCTGTCAGCAGAAGAAACATTAGTATTGATAAATAAAATTATAGATGTATACCACTCAAACGGTGATTTATCGTGCATTTTTGTAAAAGGCGGCTCTTCAGCGTTAAATAGGATAACTTTTAGACAAAATGAGTCCAAAAAACACGTAATTCATATAACAGAAAAACAGATGCGAGATATTTATAGGAAAATAAACAACAAAAAACATTAAAGACTATGCAATCATGTTTAGAGAAACGCGGTATAGACGAAAGACACGAGGAAATCGTTCGTAACGACTATACGAGAGACAATCAATATTCAGCAACCCACCCAAACGCACTCGCCACAGGCGATGAAAAGGGTAAAGGCACAGGACATGGTGGCCACACTTATTTCCTTCCTGACTGCAACGGCCCGATGGGTGTAATCAACTATTCAAACTTTGACACAAACCCAGCAAGTGGTGCGGGTGGTAAGACTGATAATGAGACACGTAGAGTCGCAATGGCAAGAAGTATATTTAACGCCGAAAATGCTTACTCCGCAAAGATTGTTGATACAACAAAGAATGTACGTGAAGGACAATATGTTATGAAGTAATCATCTGATGCTCAAAGAACTTCTGAATGAAATATTACTTTCAGAGTCCGTATCACCAGATAAAGTTATAGATGTATTAGATAACCATCATAGGGTTTTAATAAATTACGTTAGCAAAACAAAAGATGAAAACATCGCTAACGGCCCAAGAATTATCGAAGTACATGCTTACGGTCTCACAAAGGCAGGAAATCCCGTAATAAGGGCTTTTCAGCCTTTTGGTGATACATCTTCTTCTGTACCTAACTGGAAATTTTTCAGATTAGATGGGATTACACATTGGATAGACAAAAAACAGGTTTTTTCTTCACCTGCATCAGATAGATATCCGGGTGTCGGTAAATTCAATCCAGAAGACGATAAATCAATGAGTGTTGTGTACAAGATTGCCAAATTTGACGATGAAGAACAAACCGGTTATGAACGACTAATGCAGCAGTTAGATAACCCAATTACCATTGATATGCTTCAGAATAAATCCCAAAAAGAAGCAGAGCCTCCGACAGAGCCAAAATCAGACGTTTACAGAACTCCAACCGAAACAGGATATTCAAGTTTACTCGGTCAACTCAACAACCCAAATATCCAAAAGATTGACCTATCAAAATTTGATAAAAAACCAAAAACGCAACAAGAGTTGGAGAAACAGAAACAAAGTGATGACAAACAACTTGATAAAGTCAAAGACCTCATCAAGCAAAAAGACAAGTTCACCAAACAAGAACTCGACAATGCGACAACAATTGAGCCAGAACCCGAAACTACACCAAAACCTGAAGAGCCAAAAACTGATGTGTACAGAACACCTACAGAGACAGGTATGGAAAGTTTGAGAAATCAACTGCAGTCACCAAGAAAAATAGACTTATCAAAAATACCTAAACGTTGACAGAACGAATCAACTGGTTTACACTTATAAAAACGAATAAAAAAATGGATTTAAATGAAGTTTTAGAAGTCGGCAACAATCCCAATAACAATATTCCGACACAGCAATATACACAAAGCGGGGTCGCTCTTGATGAAATGACGAGCACAAATGTAAATGTGCTTGATGAACTTGTTTATGGTGGAGGCGGTGGAGAATTTGTTCTTCCAAAGCCTGAGACAAAAATCTATAATCCAACAGAAGACCTAAAAAGGATGAAAAGTATATCAGAAATTCCTGATGAAAATTTTAAAAAGTCACGCTTACCACGCGCAATCAAGGAATCGTTTATGCAAAATCCAATCAACGTTGAACCGCTTGCAGACCCACAACTTGAAGCGTTAACTCAGAGACTTAGTGGAAATGATGGTTCATTTAGCCGTTCCGTAGAAATCCTTAGACAACTTGAGGAAAGGGATGGACAAAAAAATTTCAATAAAGCACTAAATGAGGCCTCGACAAAAAGTACATCACAAACAAGCGGTATTGATTATGAGCTAATCAAAACCATCGTTGAAAGCGTTGTTGATAAAAAGTTATCACAATACAGACAACAACTTACTGAAAGTGTCTCAAGGGGAAATTCAGGAAATTCTTTGGCAGTAATGAATATTAGAAAGGACAAGTTCCTTTTCCTTGACGATGACAACAACATCTTTGAATGTCAAATGGTTTATAAAGGAAAAAACAAAGCAAGAAAAAAATCATAATGCATTAGAATCATAACCAAAATTGGGCATCTTGTTGATAAAATCAACAGGATGTTTGTTTTTTTATCTTCTTTGTAGTATATTTGCAGAAAAAAAATTAATATCATGACAGAAGCAAAAATAAATGCAAATTTTGTAGCATACACAAAAAGGCTTGAAAAGTATGGATGCTACTCAGAATCCATGATTAATGACATTGGTGATAAACTCAAAAAGTGTAGTTTCTCAATGAAGGAAGATAGTGGCTCTGCGTATGACGGGTCAATGATTGATGTTGTTCTGAACACTCTTTGTAAGATTGCATATAACATTAATGAGAACGGTTTCGGTGCACCAGACAAGAACAATTCAATTTCACATCCATTCCTTCAGGTGAATTTTGAAATGCTTATGCGTGTATTATTATTGCAACACATTGGCAAGGTTGAGTTGTTTGAAGAAGAAACCGATGTGTGGCAAAGGAAAAACCGCGGAAACTTTTATAAGTTCAGTAGAGACACAAAGGCAAACCTTAAACTTGGTGAAAGAAGTCTATATCTATGTCAGAAATATGGCATACAAATTTCTGAGGAAGAATATGAAGCGATAAGAATAATTGACAAAACTGATGATACGGGTGACATGTACGCTTCACCACTTGCAGTGTTGGTAAAATTTGTTAATTTACTTGCATCAATTGAACTGAAAAAGAAATACGAAGAACAAAATAAAAAGGAAACAATAGAAAAATAATGCCACAACTTACGAACATATTTAATGTAGAGATAGTAAATCTATCACAAAATGAAGACCCGACATATGGTAAATATGAAAACAGTGGGTTTGACTTACGGGCATGGATTACGGAGGATGAAGGAACAAATCAATATTCAAAAGAACCAAAAATAACACTTAAGCCACTAGAAAGACGGTTAATCCACACAGGTATTTATATGGCATTACCTCCTGGCTATGAATGCCAAATAAGACCAAGGAGCGGTATGGCTTTAAAAAGAGGATTGAGTGTATTGAATACGCCGGGAACTGTTGATTCTGATTATCGTGGAGAGGTTGGCATTGTCGCAGTGAACCTATCAAACGAAGACATTGTAATTGAAAATGGTGAAAGAATTGCACAAGCAGTAATTATGAGGGTATGCAATCAAACCAATGGGGTGACAATAAAGATTGTCGATAAACTCAACGAAAACACCGAACGTGGAACGAGTGGGTTCGGCGACTCAGGCGATAAATAAAGTGAAAACGCTTTACTATGGATGGACACACAAAAAAGGGTTGCAAAACAATACCTTATCGTTAATGAAAAAAATATAAGGGTTAATTACGGAACAACAGATAAAAAGAACCCTTCTGTTATATATACACGTGCAAAGGGGAGTGTTAAGCCTTTCAAAAAGAAACGTACATATGTTACAGATATACAGGATTTGAAAAAGGAATTTAAAACTTTTGTAAAGGAAAGGGTTAATCTTCTTCCTAGCCTTAAGACCGATAAGTTATTATGCAGCATTGAAATAACAGAGAATGGCTTGTCCTTTAATAAAAGGGGGCATATGCGGTATGAAATCTTTATAAAACCGTCTGAAATAAAACAACTTGAAGAATATGAAGAAGACGTAAGAATACTAACAGAAGAAATTAATGTAAAAATAAGGGATTTTCTTGAAGAACGCGGAATTAATACATTCTAATACAATATTTATGAAAAAAGAAATAGTTATGAAAGAAAAAAACATAAACCTCATCATACAAGAAACCATAAACAAGACAATAAAGTCAAAACTAATGGAAAATGCGGATGATGCAACGCTTCAAGAAGTTAAAAATATTCTCTATGCTGCTCACAAAGGCCTTAATAACGCACAGCGCAAGTTGATTTTTACTATGGGCGACAATGACCCATTCTTTATTTCGATACAACAATTAGATTCAAAAATACAAGAACTAATGAACGGGGATATCCTTGGAAGATTTTATACAACTTAAATATAGGCAATGATATAGCTGTTGGCCCAAATAATTATTGATGAGAAAGAAAAAGCGTCTATTTATATAGAAGAATGGTGGCTACTATACTTCACCACCACACTCCGAAACTTGTTAGAGGCGTACCGCT
>Ga0247609_10001764_pt1 | contig 24587 bp, 22 predicted proteins | sample 172DNAGHGlowgp2_FD_193487 | JGI IMG/M metagenome (GOLD analysis project Ga0247609, IMG submission 193487) | Sheep rumen microbial communities from Palmerston North, Manawatu-Wanganui, New Zealand - 1728 DNA GHGlow gp2 | ecosystem: Host-associated > Mammals > Digestive system > Stomach > Rumen ...
CCTCGCGCTGTGGTAAAGATTTCGCCTTCATGCGCGATAATGGCTTCCCAAAGCCTGGCATCGGCATCGTTGCTCTCAATATGTTTCATATCAAGGAAGTCTCATTTCAGCCAGAAGTTCATAGAAGAGATCTTCGTCCCCGGCTTCCTGATCATGTGTTTCAGCGCTCTCCAAAGGATTCATGGAATACTCACACTCCCTGCTATCTACATATTTTCGCATTTTAGCATACCTATGTGCTGATAATCATATCACAGCTCAACTGTCAGAACAAGTCTTGACAAGCAAAATCCACATATCTCGCATCTCAATTTATCTGAGCCAGGTATCTGTGGAATCAAAAAGGCAGCCAATGACAGCTGCCCAGTTGAATTTTACTTTCATATGTGCTATAATATTTAAAAAATTGCAATGATTTGCTTTATGGTTATATTGCGTTTATCTCAATTTCTTCGTGAATGCTTTTTATGATACTTCTCCCCGCATTTGCGACAACCTCTTGTATCGAGGGGTCTGTATCTATGAATTCATCAAGGAACTGCTGTACATTTTGACTGAAAACTCCCTGCTCAAGCTGCGGGAACAAGGTTTTTGGGATATCCAAAGCATCAGCCAATATTTTCAGATTGATGTATCGGGGATTTTGTTTACCGTTTTCTATATTTCCGATTGTTCTGACTGATATTCCGGTACGCTGTGAGAGTTCGCTTTGTGTATAACCTTTCCTGATACGAGCTTCTTTGATGATTGTTCCAATACTCTTTTCTTTTCCAGGTTTAATGCTTTCAGGCATTATTAACCACCCCACGCTATTGTAAGAGATGGCTTGCAAATTATAAATGCGCATAATCTTCCGATTACAGGCAACTTTTGTCGGGTTAAATATTCCCCCATTACGCTCTTGCTGTTCTGCTGAGACTATAACCCGCTGGAGGCTTATTGCTGCTATGATCTTTAAATTGCTGTTCTCTGGTGTACAATTAAAAAAAGTGTAGCTACACGCAGTCCCTATTCTACCTGTCAACCTGTCATTTATGTCGCGTTGACGGGTCATTTTATTCCTGTTTGCTGCCTTTGTCGTCCTCCACCCCGGTTACATCTACTGTACACTGATGTTAGGGGGAGAAACATAAATGAGTCCGGATGATACGCAGAGAATCATCTCTGATTTGAACGATTATACCAATATAAAGCAGAAAATCAGCATTCTGCGTTACGAGCTTGAGCACCCGGTTACCGTCAGCCCAGAGGAAATGTTGGAATCCATGAATTTCGCGCACGGCACGGGAGGCGGTTTCACCGTTGGCAGTGTGTCAAACAAAACACTGTATATTGCCATGAACTATCAAAGTGCTGCAAGCCAGGCTAACGCCGAAATAACAGATCATATTCTGAGTCGACTTCTGCCGCTTGAACAGAAGCTTAAACGGATGGATTACTATCTCGGTCTTCTCGACAAGGATGAGGAACTGGTTCTCCGGCGTTTCTACATTGAAAAGCAGCGAGCAAATGAGATCGCCTCGGCATTGCACACGTCAGTCTGGTCAGCGAGAAGGCTTCGTGACAAGGCGGTTGAAAAGCTCGCAGGGATGGTTTCTTTTGCGGAAGGGGGCGATTGGGAATAATCTGATATTTTTGCGGCTGCGGAGCCACTCATCTGTGTCTGCTCACTCTATGCTCAACCGTTGCCTAAGTTCTGCTCATTTTTTGCTCAACTGTTGCTCACCAGTTGCTCTTGACTCCGCAATCCATCATGTGTTAATATTATACTGCCAAAGTTAAAAGATGCTCTCCGGTACATGATGTGCCAGAGAGCATTTTTATTGTCATTCTTATTTGCACCAGGAAAGGACAGCCAAAATGAACTCCGAACAGATTCGCAATCTCCCTGACCTCATGACCGCAAAAGAATTGCAGTCTTTTCTTCGCATTTCACGCGCCAGCGTATATAATCTGATGAACGCCGAGGGCTTCCCCACGATCCATATAGGATGCAGAAAAATGGTAGACAAGGCAAAACTGCTTGAATGGATCGAACAAAATACGAACGGCGCCAAAAGTTTCACACTTTAGCGTGTTGAATTGTTGCTTGCTTTATGATACAATACGGTCGTAGAACTGCGGCCAGCAAGCAGCCAGCATGTTCTCTCACTTCAAATGATTGGAGATGTTGCTATGTCAAAGCGCCGCTCCAACGGGGACGGATCGCTTCGTAAGCGCTCCGACGGGCGTTGGGAAAGTCGGCTGACCATTGGGCTTTACCCGGACGGGAAGCCTAAATACAAGTATTTCTATGGTGCAACACAGAAAGCGGTAAAAGAGCAGGTAAAAAACTTTCAAGATGACATGGACGATGGCCTAAGTGAAAGCGATATACGCTTTCAGGAGTGGTCAAAGGTTTGGTTTGAAGGCTATCAGGGGCAGGTATCTGCCGTAACCTATGAGAGCTACAAGTATACAATTCGCATCCTGGATCGTTTCTTCGGGAAAATGATGCTGCGGGACATCAAGGCATATCATGTAGAGAAATTCCTCCAGAAGGAAAAGGCGAACGGGCGCGCAAGCTCCTCCGTTGCAAAGCTGCGCGGGATGCTCTATCAAATCATGAACAAAGCTGAGGCAAATGATCTGATTCGCAAAAATCCTGTTCGCTTCGCAGACAAGATGAGGCGCGACAGCATGGTTAAGCCCAAGGATTCCTTCACCGAGGAAGAGGTGCAGGCGCTCATGGAGCAGCTTCCGATGGACAAAATCGGGTTGGGCATTCGTGTATTGCTCGGCACCGGTATGAGGTGCCAGGAGCTTCTCGCGCTGGAGCCCATGCATGTGGAGCCGGATGGATCTGTCATCCATGTTCGTCAGGCTGTCAAGCAGGTTAAGGGTACCGTCTCAATCGGTCCTCCCAAAACGCATGACAGTATCCGGGACATTCCCATTCCTCTGGAGATCCGTCCCTATGTCATTGCGATGCGCAATATGAGCGGAGATACTTATATCTGGCAGAGCGAGCGCGTCGAGAAGCCGATCAATCCGACCAACTTCAGAGACAAGTTTAAGGCCGCCGTCTCTTCCGTCGAAGGTGTCAGGGTGTTGACTCCTCACTCCACGAGGCATACCTATGTTTCTCAGCTCCAGGCGCAGGGCGTGGCGATCGAAACGATCCAGGCCCTGGTAGGACACGCCGAGATTGATATGACTGAGCATTATCTGCACGTCCAAAAGAAAGTCAAAGAAAACGCCGTAGAAAAGCTTGACTCCCTTTTCAAGGTCAGTTGACCGGCAGCGTTTTGTGATATAATCCGGGCTTCAAGCATAAAAAATCACGGATCAGTTGTCTAATCCGTGCTGATTTTTCTAATGTGTGAAAACCCAATTGTGGTCAAATTGTGGTCAAGCTACTTTTTCAGGCTGTATGAACGTCCTCAAAAAGTTATGAAAAATGCTTGACTTCTTTCGAAATCAAGCATTTTTCTTGGTCCGAGTGAGAAGATTCGAACTTCCGGCCTCTTGAACCCCATTTATTCTGAGGGGGTCACAGGGCGTCACATCAGGCGCAAACAAATCACATCAAAAACCACGATTTTTCCTGCAAAATCAAGGGTTTTACGGTCTTCGTACCACGAAAGCCAACGGAGGCAAAAGACTCACGTTTTTTCAAAATTTTCGGAAAAGTGTTAGATAAGTGTTAGATGACCCGCTGTTGCATAAAAAATGAACAGACTTCAAGATGGCAGTTTTGGAGGTAATGATGAACACACAAAAATCTTTATTTGAACGTAACGGCGGCACCTATACGCAGGTCGGAGATTATCTTCTTCCTGATCTGATAATCGGAGAGACTGTGCACCCACCTATCGGTAAATATGGTCGGATACGGAAATGCTATCTGAAAGAGCATCGGCCAATCTTGTTTTCCAATCTTCTGCTGTCCGGCAAATTGGATCAGCATCTGGCAGAGATCGACCATGCCTGTGTTGAACGTATGGACCTTCTCCCCTGGCAGATGGCTGACCGGGAGGGTGTGACCGAAGCTCTCAAGGCTGCCAATCAGATGGAGTGGGTCAGACGGATGAACAGTATCCAGAATCGTGCCGAAGAGATCGTGCTCAACGAGCTTGTATATTGTTAAGGGGGTGCCGGAATGCAAGTTTTGGAAGATCAATGTTGTCAAGGGTATTATTTCAGTCTTGATTGCTTTACAGATCGAAAAGAGCGCTTTTAGTCCAGCACCTGTATGATTGGAGAACACACCATTCTCCTGTTTGCTTTATGGCTATGGCAGACTGGTCTTTTTATTTGACACTGCGGCTTTTTAACAGGAAATTCCAAAGGCTCTCGCGGACTCTTTCAGAATCCGCGAGAGCCCCTGTTTTATTGTTTCATGTACCAACCAGATTTCATAATCGTTTTAGGTAACAGTGAAATAATAATAAGTGTAGGTTGTGGTTGTTCTGGTGTACCTTGTTAATGGGAAGCGATACCAAGAAGCAGCGAGAGCACCACTTATGCCACTGGCGACATACCAGGTGTGACCTGCCTGTTGATCCTGATAGGCCCACCATCTTGCATAATACTTTGTCCAACCTGCGCTGGCTGTGTGTTCCGGATAATTTGTACCGCTATAAAACTGACGCCCAAAAGAGGTGTAATAATAATAGTTATAGTCGTTGCCTTCCCCCATGGTTTGCCGCCAGCCTTCCTGATAGTTGATGATCTTGTTTTCGTTGTCAGCACCCGAAGACGAATTGTAGTTAAATTGGTAATACACATATCCGTCCACGCCGTTGTTTGCATAGGTTACATCAACTCTTCCAGTTGAAGTGTTTGTAGAACTGTTGGTCACATCCGCAGAATTCGTAGTATAACTTGGGATGCTGCCTGTGACAGGAAGAGAAGTGGAATAACCGCCAGGTTGTGTGCCATACAGAACAGTAGCGCTGGAAGAAGTGGATGTCTCTCCAAACTTGGTACCCTGACTATTGGAAATCGTGATGGTCTTTGACGCGGACTTGGTCACTCCATTGTTGTTGACAGTTGCAGTTATCACAGCCGTGCCAACCGACTTTTTAAAAGTAACTTTACCACTGGAATCTACTGTAGCGATACCGGTGTTGTTGCTTACCCAGGAAACCGTTCCGCGCGGAACAGAAGCGCTGAGTTGGATGTACCCACTTGTTCCCGTTGAGGTGTTCGCACTTAAAGAAATCGTCAACGCACTCACAGTAATATTGTATGTAGCACTCTTTCCGCCATAAGATACCGTAACCTGCTTTGTTCCTGCTGCTGTCATATTTGGGGAAGATATCGTGCAGTCTGAAACGTCATGGGTTTCCACAATACCATTGTTATATGTAGCTCGAATGGTCAATCCAGCAGCACTGAAAGTATCTCCGGCAATAAAACCCGTTGTGGCTGGATAGGTAACAATAGCAATTCCGGTCACATAAGGTGGCTGAACAGTGATAGTAACAGTTGATTTAACATTGGGATCGCCGTTTGCCGTTACGCTAATATCCGTAGTGCCAGCCTTTATGCCTGTGACAACGCCTTCCGAATTTACAGTTGCTACGCTCTTGTTGCTGCTACTCCAAGTAACTGTCTTGTCATAGGCATTATCCGGATCAACAGCCGCCGTTAAGGAAATGGTTTGCCCTTCATATACTGTTTTGGGTCCTGTAATGCTGACGGTAGCCGGTAAAACCTTCATAAAGCTTTCCAGATTTGCAAATTGATCAGGCGTTATTGGAATAATTCTTCCATTTGTATGATTTAAGTATCTGTCTGCATTTGTGATATTTCCACATACATATATGTTGCCGGATACCTGCAGAGTTGCAGTTGCCTGACTACTGGGATCAATGTTATTCAAAGAAACATTACCACATATAATGGCATCGCCCCTACTTGCGTTCATCTGGTTTGTTCCAAAGAGGCTAAGATCACAATTCTCGGCTGTAATAATCATACAATACCGCGATGAAGAAACAGAAGTCTGATTGAGATCGATCACCGGAGAAGATAGCTTCAGCGGGATTTCCTTGTTATTGTCAAAATTGATACCATTGATCCTTGTTGTACCTGCTCCCGATATGATTTGCAGATTGTTATACTGTTTTCTTCCTCCCTGCACTTCAAACATTTGCATAGCTGAAGGCGCTTCAAGTACCGTATCTGCCATTTCCCCATTGATAGAAGAAATATTTAGAACAAGATTTTTGACACCTGAATTTACCGCCGCGAGCGCTACATCTTTATTTGCCGCGGTAATCTTTACTTCGTTGACGTTATAGAATGCGCCATCTCCAAGGGAGGTAACCGTATCCGGAATGGTCAGCGTACTCAGGGAAGTGCAGCCGGAGAATGCGCTTTTTCCGATACTCGTCAAATTCGGTATATAAATATCACATAGTGAGGTGCAGCCTTCAAACGCGAAATCCGGGATCTCTGTCACGAAATCACCGAACATGATGCCCTCAATTGTTGTGTTACCTCTAAATGCGTCTGCCGTAAATCCTGTAACCTTTACAGATGAAAACGTTCCGTCACCATTATTCACATCAATATAGGACGGGACAACGACAATAGGATCTTCCCCTGTATAGTCAGTAACATTACCAGTTTGAATATTAATCACCAGTCCCTGGGAATGCGCAATTCTTGCATTTACATATTCGTTTACAAACGTGGGAATTTCGAAGGGAAGGACACCAATCTCATTATCCTCAAAACTGGGATCATATTTTGAGTAATCCAAAAACTCCTTCGTATTGTCGTCCATTATAGAAAATGTATCTGTAAAATAGGAGCGTGTGGCCACGTCATATCCCACAACAGCAAATACGTGCATTTTTCCGGCAACTACCAGTCTGAAGTACCCATCAACTGTACCGTCGTGATGATATTCGCGCACTTCTGTATGCAAAGCTGATTTGTTATAGGTAATCGAGTTTGAATATTCGTTTTCATTTGTACTCTGGCTCGTAATACCTTGTGATGAACTTTGCTCTCCTGTTATGATATAGGTTTTTCCGATTTCGTACTTGTCGGAGAGCAGTTCGGACAAATGTTGGGAAACCATTTTAGTATTGCTCACACTGTTGGTGTTGCTGATGCTTGAAAGCTGATTCCAATTTTTTGATGTCGTGTTGGTTTTTGCACGTTCTCCGACTGCTTCAAATGTTCTTTCCCACGTATCAGTTTTTGATTCAGTGTTTTTAACACTATTTGTAAATTCTGCACCAGCACCTACGCTAACTTTAGTGGTGTTGCTCGCGTTCGTTTTCGCGATTTTCGGAACACTTACTTCGGCACCAATAGTTGTGGAATTTTCTATTCTGGCATCAACAGACAACTCATAACTCTTCCCGGTTTCACCTACTGTGCCTCTCTCGGATGCAAGGCCCGCGGTCCCCTTAAATGTATGTTGTGAAGAATCAACGGTTACGGACGATTCTCCTACAGTGGTATCCAAACGATACGTATCTGATGAGCTTTTTGCTATTGATTCGGCTTCATCTCTCTCTTTGCCTGTCTGCCTTAAAGTCTCTTCGCTGACCATCGTGGAGTCATTCCAGCCATTTGCTAAAGTCCACATAGCAGAATCAGTTGTCGAGTTGCTAATTGCTCTAAGTATTGTTTGTGCATTAGTTTCAGTTATTGATGTTTGTTCTGTAAATGTGTAATTAGTGGCCATACCCTGCGCTGTTGCAAATGAACATAACGTGAAGAGCGGGACATTATCAATTTCTCCCAGCCTATAAACGAACATTATTTTCCCGTCGTCTTCGTGCTCAATAATAATTGGGTCTTCCAAATTCTGAACAGGTTTGGTCAGATTTCTTCTTGCCGCCCAGTTCGCGACCAGCGTCACATTGCCAAACGATCCCTTAGGGATGTTTCTCATAAATTGACCATTATCCTGATGAGTCCATCCGATAAAGTTATAATTACTAAGCATCGGATAAATAAGTGTTGCGCCGGTTTCAATTGTGTAATAGTCTTTTGGCACCCCTGATAGAGGAGAATCAAAATTAATTTCGTAAAGCCTTGGTGTCCAGCGTGCGTACAGTTCAATCACGCCTGTTTCACCCGCATTAATTTTCCGGATTCTGTCCGCACTTTCTCCTTCTCCGTCGTACCACCCCTCAAAGATATAACCATTTGCCTGAATATTCTTCAGCGTTAATCCCTCAGAACTATAGTAATAATCCGGATTGGGATTGCTAATGTCCTCCTCCTTCAGATAGGCGCCTTCGACGGTAAGATGATATATAATGTCATATTTTTTCCCTTTGTAGAGGACAATATCCGGCCACCCGGATACGTATTTCAATAAATAACTACCATCACTGTTGTTTACGTACCCATCACCGTTAAAATCCAGGATATCATCGTTAATATCTTGTTCCCAGCCGGCGACGTGTCTGTACAGAAGGATGACGTCCTTATTATCTACGACCTCATCGCCGTTCAGGTCACCCAAGATTCCTGTTTGAATTGCAGCGGCCTGTACTTCATCGTCCTCGTCTTCTTCCAGAATATCCAGAATACCGTTGTTGTTTTTATCCTTCTCCTGACTCGCAACATAATCCGCTTCTGTTATTGTTACGTCGTCAGGCTCTTCTGGATTATCAGAATAATGAAAGGTGTTAACATCGTAAAAAACAGGCTTCCCGTTTTCAAACGCATCCTCGCCGCTTGATCCGCTCTCGGCAGCTGCATCAGTTTCCGTGATTTGCGGCACGCCGCTGTCGGTGCCGGTATAAGAAGAATTTGCAAAAGAATCCTCTTCAAAATCAATAACGTCGTCAGAATCTCCTGAATAATCAGAAGAAGCATAACTATCATTTTCTTCAAGAACGAGCTCGTCTTCCACATATTCATCGGCTGCATACGCCTTAAAAGCCATAGCCGGAGTAATATTGGTAACGAGCATTATCAGACATAAAAGGCAAATGATTATTCTTTTTTTCATATATTATTTCCCTTTCTTAAAACTGAATAAGCACAATGGTCTTGCTGTTGCTGCGAATTGAATACCCGATTCCTATTTTGGATATACTTCACTATATCAAGATTTACGATTTGATAAGTCTGCTATTTCGTTTGAAAAACAAAACCATTCTTATTTGCAAACGTTTCTGCATAGGACCCGGCTTTTCCCAAAATGATTAGATTAGAATCATTTAAGAATGCATCACCGGCGATGCGTTCAGTGTTTTCCGGAATATAGATATATCTCAGATTACTGCAGTTTGCAAATGCTTTGGACTCTATTGCGGTAACAGTTTCCGGCAATTCCACATAGCTGAAGGATGTATTCATAAAGGCTTCTGCATCAATAGTGACCAGGGAAGCGGGCAATGTAGTTATGTCTTCCACGCTTCCGTCTGAAATATGTACACATCCCTTTGACACAGACAACGGCACATTGTTGAAATTCATATCGAAAACATCATCTTCACCGAACTCAATTGTAATATCCTCCATCCGATTAAGTTCAGCGTCTTCATTCACTGTAAAAGTCAACGTAGCAAACAGCCCCGTCTTATTGAATGAAGCCAGAGGGCTTACGAAATTGATAATCTGATTTGCCGAATACGGCTCCGGAACGGATGAATAAGTTCCTGTATTTTTGGGGAAGGTAACATTGGTCAGTGTCAAATATGTATTATCATATTTAACGGAAAACTTCAGAGATGCAATACCGGGATTAACCTCAATATTAATTGGTACGTTCACTTCCGAACCCGGTTGTGCTGAGACTGTTCCCGCCTTAAGTGACATTCCACCCGCGGCAAAACTATAGGATGGGAACAAGCAGAAAAGCATTAGCATTATCAGGCACAGGAAAGGCAAATAACGTTTTTTGCGATTGTTCTTGTTTGACATATGTAGTATGCCCCTTTCTTTTTTGAAATGACTGCTGTAATATATGCGATTAATCAGTTTCCTATTATTTACGACATGCTATCAATCCTCCCGTAATATCCATGATAATTTCTTTATTCGCAAATAATATATTGAACACCGTGCTCGACAGCGTAGCTTTGCGCCAAGCTGTCTTCTTGGCAAAGAATAGCAGCGTCCGAGAAAGAGTTTTCCTCAATTGTCATTACGCTCGTCGGAATGAATATTGTTTTCAAGTTTTCACATGCGTCAAAAGCACGCGGACCTATTTTTTTAAGGCCATCGGGCAAGACTGCATGCGTAATGCCGGCAGCTCCAAAAAAGGCTTCGCTCTCAATGCTCAAAACGCTCTGGGGGATCACCGCATATGAGCAGCTGTCATCTGTAATATCAACAGAAAAGAGGAAGTCTTCTAAGCCCAGGCAATATACTGTCACAGTAGCCGTGCCGGTCCTTTTCGGTATCAAACGCCCTTCCTCAATGGTCACCACCTCTTCATCACTACTCTCAAACGTCAGCGTCTCCATAGCTGTCAGGGGACGTACTTCCACAGGTAATTGAATCCGGTCATCCAAATCCATCCGAAGTTCAGACAAAGAAAAACCGTAGTGATCTGGAATTATGCGAAGGAGATCAGGGATGCTGGGGGCTACTTCGTTAGCAGAAGTCTGTTTTATTCTTGTTTCGAGACTACTTGGATTAATTCCCTGATGAGACAAAATGATAAGAGATGATAATCCTGTAATATGTGGTGCAGCAACTGAGGTTCCTGTAACAGTTACATATTTCCCATTTGTGGAACAGCATGATATTTTTGTTCCATATGCATATAGGTCAACGCTTTCACCATAATTTGAATAAGAAGCAATGCTGTAATCTGATTCTGCTGCGCCAATTATAAGGACCCCAGGGTAGGTTAAATGCGACGGGCTCACCCCAGCAGAATCCATCGAATTATTTCCGGCGGCAGCTACAACCGTCACACCGGAATTAATTGCATCAATGATAGCCTCATCCATAGCCTCAGAAATATTCTTTGCAACCAAGGAGAGGTTTATTACGTTCACACCTTTTTCTATGGCTTCACGTATTGCATTGACAATATTTGAAATACTCCCGCCCCCGCTTGCGTTTAAGACCCTAATGGGAAACAAGTAGACAGGAAATCCATTCGTACAATCTGCGACTACGCCAGCTACATTCGTTCCGTGTCCATATAGATCATTTGTTGCATCATTGTCTGCATCTATGTAATCATATCCGCTTTCTTGAACGCGATCAGCATACATCGGATGCAGGAAAACACCGGAATCAATAATTGCTACTGTAACACTTCCATCGTAGCACTTCTCAGTGTACGATAGGTAAGATTCAAAGTTCATGCGTTCTGCTCCCCACGAGTGAAATGAAGATGTCTCTTCACTGCAGGCTTCAACAGGAGCGTCCAGTTCAGCATAGCGAATGCCTTCGATCGATGAGAGCTCTTCAACAGCTTTTTCAGCTTCTGTATTACTCATGAAGTAGAGCATATAACAATTTGATGGTCCGGCAATTATATATAGTGGATTCCAGCTTTCAAATGAAAACTCTCTGCCATCGGTTCGACATAGAACCGCATGGTATGCTGTTGACTGTCCGCGTTTCCCCCCGTCTGTTGAACCTGACTCTGTCAAAACATTTTTCTCAGCAGCTCGATTTAACTGAGCAATCATTTCTCCGTATGCTATTTGATCTTTTGAACAATCAATTGTAATCGAAGCAATCTTTTCGTTCTCATTTTCCTCTGCCCATGCAGTATTAGAGGTAAAACATGCTAAAATGATGATTAGGAAAGCGAAAGCAAGTACTCTATTGAGATCTTTCATAATACGACTTCCTGCGGCGAGGCTTTTGTTTGTGTATCCTGTGCCAAAAGAGAATTACAACCTTACGATAATGGATGTCAAAGCTGAGCAGCCCTTTTCTATCAAGCTGAAAGTGCCCTTCCATCTCATCAATGTGTCAAATGGTAGACAATCTGAAACAGGTCTGGTATAATTAACAATAACTATAATTAAAATGAAAACGCATAATAAGAATCATAGAAAGCGTCATACCTTATGCTTTTCTGGTGTACCAAATTGCCTACCTTCTGAGCCAAATTTTTCCTCCCAAGCGCGGAAACGCCGGCAAAAAGTGGAATGGCTCATGCACAGAGCCGATGCAGCCTCTCGAGTTGTTATTTCGCCACTAAGGTGCTTATCGCAGATGCTTTCAAAGCTATCTGGCAACGGCATAGCTTTGCGCCCAAGATGTTTTCCTTTTGCCTTTGCCGCGGCAATCCCCTCAGCTTGACGTTGACGGATGGAATCGCGTTCTGTTTGAGCAAAGTATGCCATCACCTGTAATACCAAGTCCGCGATCAGGGTTCCTGTCAAGCCACCACTTTTTTCTCGCGTGTCGAGCAAATCCATGTCAAGCACCAGAATATCTGCACCTATGTCTTTTGTGATGTTCTGCCACTGTATTAGAATCTCATTGTAGTTCCTGCCCAGGCGGTCAACACTTTTAAGTATCAGAAGATCGCCAGACTTGAGTCGCTTCAGCATTTTCTGATATGCTGGTCGCTCAAAGTCCTTCCCTGACTGATAATCACAATAGATATTCTTCTTTGGAACGTTGTACGGTTCCAGCGCCGCAAGCTGTCGGTCAATGTTTTGTTCTTTGGTCGAAACTCGAATATAAGCGTAAATTGTCATTTCTTTACCTCCTGTAATTTGGTCTTAACCCATCTACAGTAGGCAAAACGGCACACCAGATGTACCTTTGCAAAGGTAATTCAGTATACATAAATTTCTTTCTTAAGTCAACTATGTAAAGGTAAGTTAGATGGCGTCTATCTGCTATCATATTTTTAACTTTACGAAGGTAAAAAATGTGATGCAGGAGAATCCATATGCAGTATTATGAACTGTTTGCACTCCGTATCCAGCATCTATGCAAAGAACAGGGCATAACAATTAATCGGCTGGCTACGCTTAGCGGCTTGAAGCAATCAACTATTGACAATATTATCCGGGGAACGAGTAAGAATCCGAAAGTTCATACACTTCATCAGATTGCAGTAACCTTCAACATGACCCTGAGTGAGTTTCTGGATTTCCCGGAGCTTAATGAATATCCGATTGATGATGAAGAGTAATCGATGATTTTCCTTTTCCTGACGCAGAACGTGTTTTCTTCATCAATATAAAAATGCTTTTTGGGGAGAGGCCGATATTTTACCTCTCCCACTCTTTTGACTTTTTCTTCTGTGGCAGCTCACGTTGCGGGACTTCTTTCTGCGTCTGCTTGAAATTCTTGCGGAGGAAACGGGGCATGGTTTCAGTGCGATCTTCGCCAAGAAGATTGGCTATATTGGACTTTGCTTGCTTGAACCTCTCGGCGTCGTATTCCCAAGTATAGTTTTCTTTGAGCGTGGACACAGTGCGGTTCTCTTCTTCCGGACGGAGAGCCAGACGAGCGTCCATCAGCTCATCCGGGTCAAATATACCGGCCTGCGCTTTGAGTTTCTTGAACCCCTCGGCGGCATCTCCCAAATCTTTGGTAGCGCGAATTTCGGCCTTTTCTGCCATCTTCAGCTTGACTCTTTCGCTCTCAATTCGGGTCTTGGAACGCTTAACGCCCTCGTCATCCCCCACACCAATCTGATGAATTAGACATTTCTTTTCAGATTTCAACTCTTCCAGATCCTCGGTCGCTTCCGCAATTTGCCTGTTCAGCTGAACATGTTCAAGCGGTCGGTAAAGCGGTGTGTCTTTCCGCTTTGCTCGCAAAGCCCTCTGTTCTTCCTGCCTGTTCTTGATTTTCCCAACAAGCTCGTCATACTGCTTGTGCATGGGAGCAAAAGCTTGGATTTTGCTCCGCGCATGGTTCTGTGTATGATGTGCATGGAGTACTTGATAAGCAAACACGATCATGTTAGCCCGCAACCTTTCCATGGCCTGTGCTATTGCCGAGAGAGAATCCTGCACGGCCTTGGCCAATTTCTGCATTTCGTCCTTGAGCTCACGCAACAGAGCGTTATCCCGTCTGATTTGTCGGTTCAGTTCACAGCGGTCTGAGACGAAGCCTTTCTTCTCCATTGCACGGGCAGCCACGCCCTCATGGATCGTCGGCTGTTCGTCCTTGCCCTGAGCGGCAAAGCTGTGGTGATCAATTCGTTCATCGAGGCCCTTATGCTCCAGAAAGAGATTCACCTCATCCGCCCATGCCGCCCGCCATTTTATCAGTTGCTCCTCGCTGTTCCAGCGCTCAGAGATCGGGTTCTGCCTGCCGTACTTTGTGCTTTTCGGATACTTGGACACGCGCTCCAATCCCTGCGCCTCGGCTGCGGATGGTGTCCTGTATTCTTTTTTCTTGCCGACCTTGTATTGATACTGCTTCTCCCATCCGTCTTTCTGAGCTTCCTTAAACTCCGCGGCGGTAAAGCCCTGTTCTTCTCCGTCCTTTACGCAAAGGTATTCCTTTTCTGTCTTGTGCTGCCAGGTGCCGTTCTCATTCAGAGGGCGCACGGTCAGCATGATATGGGCATGGGGGTTGTGCCCGTCCGTATCGTGGATTGCCACATCCGCGCACATGCCCTCGTCCACAAATTGCTCCTGAATGAACTTCGACAGTAGCTTGACCCATTCGTCTGTGCCCAGCTCAACAGGCAAGGCGGCGACGAACTCGCGGGCCAGTCTGCTGTCTTTCGTTTTCTCGGCTTCTTCCACGGCGTTCCAGAGCTTTGTGCGCTCCTGCCACTCCGCAGGTGCAAAGGCCGGAAGAAAAATATGCTCCCAGACGAGCCCCTGCTTTCGTGTATAATCATGCTGAACGCCATCATATTCGTTATAAATGGCGGAGCAACTCATATAGGCCGATGCTGCGCATGCGGATCGACCTGTGCCTCTGCTGATGACCTTCGCCTCCAAGTGGTATATTGCCAGTCGCTATCACCTCCGTATTTCCTTTTTCTGTTTCTCTTTCGCAAAAGAGAAAGCAGGCCAAACTTTTGGGATGGCCTGCCTCTGCGATAAAGCTGCCGGGTGCAGGTTTTCGCAGGCGGAGTGGATCGGCGCACTGATCCACTCCGCGCAGACAATGATGACCAAGACCGCAGTCTCGGCAGCATTGGCTGTAGGCTCCCGCAGGAGCCGCATCCGCCTCGCAGAGCGCGCGTCTGACGCATCGCGGCAGTACCACCGCTGGGCCTGCGGCCCGGTGGTGAGTAAGTGCGCCCTTCGGGAAAAAAGAAAACGGAGCGCTCCGGTTCCCCCAGAACGCCCCAACTTTCGTCATGTGAATTTTTCTTGTAATATCTCGCTGAGCTCTTCCAAGCTCTTTTTCGTCGCATCAGGATAATACTTTTCGATCAAAGCACCTTCCTGAATCAGCCTTCGTGTCCGGGCCTTTCGCTCCTTCACACGGTCTCTGGCCTGTGCTTCCTCCAGTCGGTGTTTTGCCTGGAGCAGTTTCTTTTGTTCTTCTGTCAAAATTGGCACTCCTTTCTGTCAATATTTCAAAGATTAACAGTGGAATTCATAAAAAATGCAGCTACAATCACGATCCAGTTGAAATAGCAGGGAAAGTGACAGTAGCTGCGTATGGTTTTGCTGTCATTTTATGAAAAGCTGGCAGTAAAACCAGATCAAATTGGCAGTATCATAGACTGTTAATGAAATCCATGGCAATATCCAGATCTTCATCGCTCATAGATTTCGACTCGGATGGAGAAGGGGTCTGAATTGCTTGCAGCAGCGCAGTCAATCCGGCAAGTCCAGTATCCGAAGCCTGAATACCCTCCCGGATCGTATCCAGTACCTTCTGAAGAAAGGCATCCTCTTTTTCTCTGGATTCCAGAAAGGGATCATTGGCAAGCCTGTCCTGCCTGGCAAAGTAGTCGTTGATCGCTGCAACGACTGCACGGCTGTATGATTTGTACTTCTTTCGATCCATGTTTTGCAAATGCTCCCATGCCTGCCGATCCTCCGGTCTGTTCAAGTTCAGGCGGATATTGGTGTTGATCGTTGTCCGGTCCATCATGAACAGCCTTTCTGCCCAAGTTTGCCTGATGCCAAAAGCTCATACCCCTTGGCGGTAGCACAGATATCCGTGTTGATCGTGATGCGGGCAGGATCATAGTCGGTGAAGTTTTCAATAAGACACCCTCCGCCGCCGACCACATAGAGTTTCATCAGCTCCGGATTATACTCATGCTCACGCAGGCGGCGCATGATCCCATTTACGTACTCTTTTGCCGCTTCCCTGATAGTGTCCAGATATTGCTTGCCAATATCAGCCTCGCCATAGCGCAGCACTTCTTCGATCACGGCCTCCTCCGCAGTCACACCGAAACGCTGCATCAGCTTTTCACGTGCGGCCAGTACGCACTGTTGAGTGCCGTATTTCTCAGTAAAGCATTTGCTGACTACCGGCCTGCCATTGTTGATGTACATGATGTTCATGGTGCCGTTGCCAATGTCGCAGAGCATGTTCACGCCCTTGAACTCCCGCAGTCGATCCGCTACTGCGGAAAAACCTTGGGGAAACACAGCGGCACCGACGAACTCCACATGATAACTCTCGCCCCGAAACGTAAAATCTGCCTCTTTGTTTTGGAGCAGATAAGCTTTGAACGCCTCTTTCTGTTCACTGACCCAGGTGAGCGGCAGCCCGGCTGCAATGTGAACGCGGGCTGCGGTCAGGCCGCGAAGATGCAGCTCGACACCAATAGCCGCGAGCGTCAGAATGTAGTAGTCCTGATCGTTCATCTTTATAGGGGCATACTCCTTATGCTCATCTCCGATGATGTAGTAACGCCCTTCATAGGTAAGCATGTTGTGCGTAAAGGTAGGCTCTTTGTCATAAGCTGTCACACCGGATTTAAAAATGGCATGGGCGGTCTTAATATTCTGGTATCCATGATCAACCCCGATGACGATTGTATTGTAAGAATTTTTCATTTTTGGTCTCCTTTCCGCCGCGTTTGCGGCTGCGTCATGACATAAAAAAGCCCGTGAGACTTCCTGTTGGAAACCTCACGGGTCTTGCATTTTCTCTATACACTTTGTTCTTCTTTCGCGGCTTTTGCCGCTTCTTCTTTCATACGTTCCCTGCGGCGTTTCATGCGTTCTCTGTCACGTTTTCGCTGTGCCTTCTTTTTCTCCTGAAGCGCCAGTTCCTCCAGGGTGGGATCAGGCCGGGGAATGTCGAACTTCCCAATATATTTCAGGTAAATCTCGATCTCCTGTACGCGCTCCCCATCAATCTTTTTCGGCTCATGGACAAGTATCTTGTCCACAAATTCGTAAACCATGGCGTTGGTCAGCACAGAGAAATCTGTGTACTTCTTTGCCAGAGCGAGAAATTCATTCGCACGATCCGTGTCATTGTGAAATGCTTCAAGCGCTGTCTCCTCAGAGGCAATCACCGCGTCAAGCTCTGCCTGTTCCTTCTCATAATCTGAACAAAGGGTCTCAAAGCGCTTCTCCGTGATTTGCCCTTTGGCGAAGGATTCATACAGCTTTTTGATCAAGCCGTCAAGCTCGGCACTGCGTTTCTTTGCCTTGGCAATTCTTTTCTTAAGCTCCTTCGCAGCTTCGTCCTGCTTGATCTCGGATTCCTCCAGAACACGCTTCATGAATTCTTCTCGGTTTTCAATGGCGTACTTGCTGATTTCCCGGATGGTTTCAAGAATCAACGTCCGAAGCGCTCTTGTGGAAATATAATGTGAAGTGCATTTCTTTTCCACATGCAGGACGCTCAGATTATGCGTGGAACACTCGTAATGATCTTCGGGATAAAGGCCGGTTATGGGGTCTGGTTTGGCGTTCGGCCTTTTGGAACTGTGCTTGCGGTGATTATACATCTTGGCTCCGCATTCGGCGCAGAAAACAAGGCCGGTCAATACATTGGCTTCTCCGGTCGTGTCGGTGCGATGAACAACCTTTCTTGCTTTCTGCGCCAAAGCCCATGTTTCCGGGTCAACAATCGCTTCATGGGTGTTCTCAAAGATCAGCCATTCTTCCGGAGGCCGTGTGATAAATCTTTTGTCCTTGTAGGATTCCTTATAGGTTTTAAAGTTGACGGTATGTCCCATGTATTCCGGGCGTTCCAGAATGCTCTTGACTGTGCCGACGCCCCAATCATACGGTCGTGACAGATCTGCCCTGTTCTTGTGAACCCCTACGCCTCTCTTTGCCTCATAAACAGAAGGGCGGTCGATCTTTTCATCCCGAAGGATTTTCGCAATGGTGACCGGGCCTTTTCCGTTCACGGTAAGCTGAAAAATGTAGCGGACAACTTTTGCGGCCTCTTCGTCAACCAACCAATGGTCCTTATCCTCCGGGTCTTTTTTATATCCATAGATGGCATGATTGGCGGTCGGCTTTCCGGATTTGCCTTTCATCTGAAAGGCCGCTTTCAATTTCCTGCTGGCGTCCCTCAGATACCATTCGTTCATGATATTGAGGAAGGGAACGAATTCGTTGCTGTTCTGATCCGCACTGTCCACACCGTTACCGATGGCGATGAAGCGGACACCGCGCTGTCTGAACAAGACCTCGGTATAAAAGCCGGTTTCCAGATAGTTTCTGCCGATCCTGCTCATATCCTTGGCCAGAACGATTCCAACTTTACCGTCTTCAATGTCCTGCATCATGTCCTTCCAGCGCGGGCGATCAAAGTTGCCGCCGGAATACCCGTCATCGGTATAATGGACACAATTTGTAAAACCGTGGGAAGCTGCGTAGTCCTCCAGAAGCCTTTTTTGATTGATTATACTATTGCTGTCGCCGGCCAGTTCATCATCTCTGGAGAGCCGTTCATAAAGGGCGGTGATTCGTGTGTTTTCCGTCGTTAGCTTGCTGTTCATCATGGAACTCCTCTCAAGCTTGACGGCTCATTTGTGGCAGACTCATCATACCACAGTTTTCGCTGTTTGTGGAGCCCCATTTTTCAATGTCTGGATCGTTGCGTATCATCCGCAGGATCTTATCGGACATGTCTTCCTGCCCGACATCATTAAAATGCACATTGACATGGTAGGTGGTGTTCCCGATCCTCCTGGTCATGCTGTAGTTTTCTATTATATACATCCCTCCTTGAATTGATCGTAATAATCGTCTATAATGACCTCACGTTCCGTTATCTGTAACCGTATCTGCATCAGCGGCTCTTCTCCTTTCACGAAAGATTCGAGTAATCTGCACGCGAGAAAACAGATTACCCCTTCTCACTAATAGGAGATTTTTGATGGGTTTTGCGGAACTGTTTTTTAGCAGAAAAGAAAATTTTTTTCGGGAGGTGTTCTGTACGGCGTGGAATGACGACGAAATCATAGAGGAAGAAGAGGATACAGAACGCCTTCTCGCGGAGGAATTGCTGGCTGAGGAAGAATCTCGCCCTGCTTCGGATGAAATTGTAGAAGATGAAGACGATTCAGAAAACGAGCGTAAACAGCTTAAGCGAGATGTGGAGGCAGAAGCTCTGAAGCGGTTGGAGGATGCCGCAAGAACGGAAGAAGATTTTAACAATGTTGTTGCCTGGTGGGACAGGCTGGATGCCAACCGGGAAAGGAAAGAGCGGTATCATGAGATCAGCCGCAGCGGAGAAGCTCTGCCCATTGACTACGGCGAGGATGGGAGCAGCCTTTTGTTTGCCGGACCTGTCACGACCATGCTGAAAAAGCAGCTTAAGAAGGGAGATTTTATCGAAACGATCTTCTTCCGACCGCAAGATATTCAGGAACTCGTAACAGAAGGGTATCTTTGGGCCATTCTCAAAAACCTTAATGCCAGACAAAAGCAGCTGTTGTTTCAAAAGGCGATCTTGTGGTATTCCACTGCAGAAATTGGGGAGCTGCGCAAGCAGACGGATCGAAATATCCGAAAAGTCTGGAACACACTTCTGAATAAGCTGAGAAAGAATGCGCTGAACGATTTGAGGCTCAAGCAGAAGCTGGGCCTCCCAATGATGCTTGAGGAAAAACAATTCCTCTCGGAAAATGGAAAGCCTGCTGTTTCCCGCAGAAAACGAAGAGCCGCCCCTTGACGAGCAAGGAGCGGAGAGTATAATAGTAATATGAAAGATTTATTTGATATTACTAAACAAAGGGCGATATATAATGAACAACAAAACCCAAAATCCGGACACGGTGATCAAAGAGCTGACCATGATGTTGATGTATCTTACCCGATTTCATGATCTGAGCCGTCTCTCCAACCCGGAGCCGTTTTACGCATGGAAGGGTTATGATTTCGGCATATTGAACGAACTGGACGATGAGGACTATATTCGGCAGGGAGATCACCCCGCCAAAGGCCGCAGGGCGCTCCTGACGGAAAGCGGCATGGAGTATGCGAAAACGCTTTTGCAGAAGTACGGAATTGAGGATCGTGAAGTATGAATGTTTCGCTTGATCGCATGAATGCCCATTGGGTGCGCTACAGTGATTATGAATGGAGACCCGATGAGAAGAACAATTTGTACCTGACACCGACCGAAGATGCGGAGCCGGAAATCTACGATCCCATGAAAGAATACGAGAAGATCGTTGTATGCGCTATGAACATCGGGCGGCTGTGCATGGGAAAGAAGCCGGATGAAGAAATCCAGACCGCAATCCGGGAATTTGCTTTGAAATATGGCCTGCTTGGTCTGATGACAGCCCTGCCGACCACGCCGACGTTTATGGATTATGAGGCGGTCTATTTGCCGAAGAACCATTTTATCAAGGCCGAGACGATGAATACGCTTGAGTATGTGGCGTTGTTTTTCCCTTTCGGCGGGATCGATCTGAAAAAGCGCGGGCTGAACTCCCTGTGGAATATTGAAGGCGATCGCTCCATGATGGCGCTGGCTATGACCATGTCGGACAAGCCGATGGCGGTCAATATGGGCTTTCAGCGGGAATACGCTGAACGGTATGACTGGATGAAGCAGCAGTTTGTTGATTGGGTTTTCACGCTGACCACCAGCGACCTGTACTATGAGGATTATGATCTTCTCGATGAAGATACCCGGAACCTGTATCGGCAGGCCATGGCGGCCTTTGATGGAATCGCGCCGACCTATCATATAGCCCTGCTGGAGAAGCCCACGATCATATGGGATTTCCATTCCCTGCTGCTGGGAATTCAGATGATGTTCAGCTTCATGCTGACGGACGACAAGCGGCCGCTTCGAATTTGCAGACACTGTACGAAGGCTTTTGTCGCCAGCCGCCCCAGCGCCATCTTCTGCAGCCCACAGTGCAAAAACCAGCATAACGTGTATAAAAGTCGGGCGAAAAATAAGGATAAGGAATAAGGGTGCGGAGGAAAAACATGAGCGAGATTCAGAAATACGATGAGGCGGTCAAAATCATCAAAACCGCTATTCTGCAAAGCCAATACGAAGCAGCGAGATCCGTAAACGAGAAACAACTTATGCTCTATTATGGCATTGGCAAATACATCTCACTAAATTCCAGAAAAGGATTTTGGGGTAAAGGTGCGATTGATGCGATCAGTGAACAGCTGGATAGAGAACTGCCTGGCTTAAAAGGCTTCTCTTCTCGGAACCTCCGGAACATGAGAACCTTCTATGAGGAATGGTCTATCCTTGATCGGCCTATACCTACCACCTCAAGTGTCGAAGAGAATATTTTGGCAGATGCATCTGCCAAAATTGAAGATGAAGCGGCCATACAAATTTGGCAGACGCATCTGCCAAATTTCAAAGATTTCCCGATAGACGATTTTCTGCACATTGGCTTTTCACACCATACCGTTATTCTGTCAAAGGTAAAAGACTTCGATGAGCGGCTGTTTTATATCAAGCGTGTGGTTGCTGAACAACTTAGCTGTGAAGGGCTAAAAAGAGAAATCGCTGCCGATGGATATCACCATCAGGGCAATCTGCCAAATAACTTTATGCGGACGATTCCTGCCAGCCAGCAGGCTTTAAAGGCGATTGCTACCTTCAAGGATGAATACCTGCTAGACTTTATTAATGTCGAAGAATTGGAAGTCCGCGACAGGCAGGATATAGATGAAAAGATGGTGGAAAATACCATCATCCACAATGTCAAAAATTTCATTCTGACTTTTGGGAAAGACTTTGCCTTTGTACGAAACCAGTATCATCTGGACGCCTTCGGGGAAGATCAGTACATTGACTTGCTTTTCTTTAACCGTGAACTGAACTGCCTTGTCGCTGTAGAACTCAAGCGAGGCAAATTCAAGACTGCATACCTGGGGCAACTCCAAGGATATCTGAGTGTTCTGGATGGTTTTGAGCGCAAACCCCATGAGAACCCTGCGATTGGCATTATTCTCTGTAAAGACATGAACAAATCCTTTGTAGACTATGTGATCCAGGATTATGCAAAACCGATGGGCGTTGCTACCTATATGACTTCAAAGGATATGTCGGATGAACTAAGAAAAGCACTCCCGGATATTGAGGATCTGAAGCGTTTGCTGGATGCAGAAAATGATTTCTGATAATGAACAAATGATGCCCCTGCAGCAATCACTATGATCACTACAGGGGCACCATTCATGCAGTCAGGTATAAATCAATTCTGACAGGACCATTTCTTCTGCACGATTATGGATATTATTCATGCAACCAACCCATTTCATCTGATCAGATGCCTTAAGCGCTTCGGTCACACCTTCGGCTTTTGCCATATCTGCGGCGATGTGTTCCACTCGCTTAATACAGGCGTGGTCGATCTCGGCAAGGTGCTGATCCAGCTTTCCGGAAAGCAGGAGGCTTGTAAAGAACGCGGGGCGATACTCTTTGAGATACCGCTTTCGCATCCTGCCATACTTGCCGATATGGTATTCTACCGGGTCATGTGGAAAAGCCAGATTTGGAAGAAGATAATCTCCCTCCTGGCGGTAAGTTCCGCCCATTTCTTCAAAAACAGATTTCATAATAGCTCCCTTCGTGATAATGAAGATTGCAGCCGGGGGGGAGTCCCTTTTACTCCTTTCCCATAGCTGCTATGTCATTCGCCACAAATGAGCCGTCACAGCTATGCTGTATTAGGTGATCGAATTATCACCCTTTACAGCATACATCAGAAGAGCTTTACATGGGCGACATTCATCCCAGCGAGCGCAGTTTCAAAAAAGACAGCCAGTATTCCAGGGCACTCAATGTCTTTATAATATCAATATATATTTACAATGCTTTGGTATTCCACTATTTCCTTTGTATATTCAGCCAAGTCAAAAGAGCCTGTCAGAATTGAGTATTTTACATCTATGGCATTTTCCGGCCCGCTCTCTACTTTAACAAAAGTTATCCCGGGTGATACCAGCAAGACACTTTGTTCCATAGAAAGATGACCCAGAACCGCATTGTTCATTCCGGAAAGGTTAACATTTGGACATTTTGTAAAACTCATTGAATTGATCGTTGCATCATTAAGCACGAAACTGATACCTGAAGGCAGATTTTGGAACGAAAGATCTCCATATTCGCCGGTAATAATTAATGTTGCCTGACATCCAAGCTGCTTAATATGATTGAGCGCCGCATAAATATCTGTGAAACGATCCTGTGTCAAACCGGTTGCGAAGGGATTTGACAGATATATATCATACTTTCTATCTTTATAACAGGCAGAATTATCACAATATACTGAGTATTCTGCACCATCATAATAGAAGCTATTGGCAAGGCTCGGCCTCTCCAGGCAGGGAATTGGCGTTGTATCTCTAAAAAGTGGTACAGCGTAAACACATGAAACATTCTTGCTATTTCTGTTGCACGAAATTATCAGATACACATTTTCATTCATTTGAATCGTATCAACATCTTCAATTTCACTATAGCTGCCGCGCGGAAAAGAAAATGTCTTCAATATCTCGCCATCGGTCGTAGTAATTACAATTTTTTCTGTACTCCGAAACAGTCTCTGACTGTCTGTATTCGCATCAAGAGACGGGACATCTAATATCCCGCTAAATGGGAAATAAAGGTATTCCCCATCATATGCAAGCCCTTGCACTGCAATATCATTTCTCAATCCTTCAAAAAATGATTCAAACGCTAATTCTATGTTATGAAAATCAGTAGTACGATAGATCCGAAAAGCCGGGCTTCCACCAGTCATCCAATAAAAAACGCCATCCTTACATGCAATATTTATCGGTGGAGCCATCCCCTGCGGTACAGTATAAACCACGGAATCATACTCCATGGTAAAATCCAGATTTACTTTGATGCGAATAATATCTCGATTGTTTTCAAACCTTGGCAGATAAAGAAACCCATTATAATATGCCATTCCATTCACATGATCAATATCAACATCTCTGCCTATATCCGGTGCCTCTGGAGAAGACTTTCGGAATATGTTGGATGCCTGTATCTTTTTTTCAACGACATCAAAGACCATAAGATCTTTGGAGTTATCTGAAATATAACGTGCGACAACCACATATCTGTCGTCTATCACGCACATCCCTTGCGTCGATGTATATTCCGGATCTGCCATCGATATCAGCGCCGCATTTTGGAGATTAATTTGCTCAACAAATGTCGAAGTATGTTTTGATTCACACTTATTATAATTATGCTCCTCTATGATTTCCTTTTGGATTGACTTCACATCTTGCTTGTACCCACTGCATGCTACGCAACAAAACGCTGCAGTA
>Ga0247609_10001766_pt1 | contig 24570 bp, 23 predicted proteins | sample 172DNAGHGlowgp2_FD_193487 | JGI IMG/M metagenome (GOLD analysis project Ga0247609, IMG submission 193487) | Sheep rumen microbial communities from Palmerston North, Manawatu-Wanganui, New Zealand - 1728 DNA GHGlow gp2 | ecosystem: Host-associated > Mammals > Digestive system > Stomach > Rumen ...
GCCATGTCTGCGGCCTGCTCGCTGGCCTCGGCCTCGCTGCGGGCATCCACCTCGAAGGTGTGGCTCTCATTGTCGAAGTCCACCACCTCGACCATGTAATTATTGTACCTGGATGAGCGGTAACCCTTTTTACCTTTTTGGCTCTCAGCTTGTTCGGGAGAACCCAGGAATGATATGTTATAAGAAGCTGTCATAATTAATTGATTTTTAGATGTTAATAATCATTGTCTCTGTTGTCGCGTATAACCTTTTTACGGTGCTACTCAAGTAAGGGCTGCTAGTGATACGCCTGCAAGGCTTGACCGAAAAAATCCATCCGCAGGACTGGCCAAATTTTATGCGCAGCGTCAAATTTTGTGGATTATTTCGAGGCAACTGTGCCTGGCCTTGCAGTATCACGATGCCCGCTAACTTTGCGCCGGAAAAAGTTATACACCCAGCGGCGACGGGGGCAATGTCACATCAGAAAATCATCATGGCGGCTTCCCATATCAATTCCTCTCCCGACATGTAGAGAGGCAAATACAAAGACGAAGCAAGGAGGGAACGCCCATCACGGGCGTTTCCCTCCTTGCCTTGATTCAGAATAGAACCGCAATCAGCGGTTTCTATGTCGCAACACATGTCTCACTAGGAGACACAACATAAATAGAGAGCATTAGTAGTACATGCCCACAAACTCCCAGCAACAGCCATTCCAGTGGAATTCATAACCATTCACCACAAGATATGAAAGGTTGTCAAATGGAATGCTGTCTACAAAATTTACCAAATAAGTCATAGTCATAATTATTATATTATAAAAAGAGATCGCAAAGATACCCACTCTTTTCATAGCGATAAATAGCATAAGTAAAATCCTAATACTCAGTTAGCATGTTACTAAAAGAACTCAGCCCGAGGCAGAAGATCTTCTGCTTCAGGCTGAATGTCTATGTGCAGGTGACATTTCAAGCTTTTGTCAATTCCTCTTTGAACTCCTGCCGCTTGATGCGGCGGAGCAGATAGGAGATTGATTTGGGTGCCTTCTCTCGGCATTCCATTAGTGCGGCAGCAAATTCCTCATTGGAGATGTCGGCATTGAAAGCATCCACTAGCTCGCAATTGGAGTCTGTAAGCTTATCCAGTTTCAGGCCGTGGTTCTTCATGAACCCACGCAGGGCGAGAATGCCCCTGTCATATTTTGGCCTGGCAACCACTAGAGAACGCATGGCCTCAACACCAGGATCGCCAATGTGAGTCTCATTGAGCATGGCTACCCAGTAGAGCACTTTGGCATCGAGAATTGCCATGTCAAGACCTTCAATCATGGTCCCGTTGACTTCATCTGCCTCTTGATAGCGTCCCAACTTAGCCAGCGCACGTGATTTCACGTAGAGGGCCTCCTGGCACTGATGCAGTGCGAGCACCTTGTCGGCGAACAGCAGGGCTTGCTCATACTCACCCGAATACAGGCTGAGCAATGCAACGAGGAAGCGAGGAGCCCAATGCTCGGCGGTCTTCATGTCCTCTGGAACAGTGTCGATGATGCCATACAGGTCATCGTCACACACCATGGTGTCAAGCAGACGCTTTGCCTGTTGCATGGCTTCTCGGATATCACCTTCTGATGCCTTTTTATGTACAAGCAAAAGGTATTGCTTGGCAGCCTCGTCATAGTCGTCATGACGGAGTGCTTCGTACACGGCTTTGCCGCTCTCAATCTCGTTGCTGATCTGGCGATCATCGTTGTACCCTACGGCGAAGGTCAGCACCTCCCTGCTTGTGCGTACGTACTGAGGAATAATGTTCCTTGAGAGGAACAGTCCTTCCAGAGAGCGCACACGACTCAGAGCAACGTAGAGCTGTCCATCGGCAAACATGCCGCGACTCAGGTCGAGCGAGAGTTTGTCAAAGGTCAAACCTTGGCTTTTGTGGACGGTGATGGCCCAAGCCAGCTTGAGTGGGAACTGGGTGAAGGTACCGGTAACCTCTTTCTTCATCTTTCGCTCGTCACGGTCGTACTCGTAGCTGATAGAATCCCAGCTACAGCAGGGTACAGCATAGGTTTCTCCGTTCTCCAAAGTGACACGGATTTCATCCTTAGTCAACTTGGACACGGTGCCCAGTGTGCCGTTTGCCCAGCGCTTTTGCGAGTCATTGCGTGTGAACATCACCTGAGCACCAACTTTGAGCTTGAGCATTTGGTCGACAGGAAAGCGGCGCTCTTCAAACTTCCCATCGACAGTACCTTCATAGATAAACTCCGCGGCGTCAATCTCTGCCAGGCGTTTCTGGTTGATAGCATCGGCTGTCTTGTTGACTGAGGCAAGTGTGATGACTATACCATCAGAACCAGTGGGCTGGCACACTCGGGAATTGAGGCGCATCAAATCCTCAGGGGTCACTTTGTTGAGACGAACGTGCTCAAGCACTCGTAGGAAGTTAGGGTCTTCCTGGCGATAAACCTTTTGGAATTCAATCTTCACGAGGCGCATGCGCTGGATGACATCAGCCTTGTTAAAGAAGAAGTCCTCAGTGCGGTAGAGGTCACGCATGAGCTCTTTCTCGGCACCATGCTTGAGTACCGGCGGCAGTTGAAACATATCACCCACAAAGATGACCTGTTTGCCGCCAAAAGGTTGAGTGGTACGTAACACTTTGCGCATTGTGTAGTCAATGGCATCAATGATGTCGCATCGAACCATCGAGACCTCATCGATGATGATGGTATCAGCATGGCGCAACGTCATTATCTTGGCCTCGTTCATCTGGCCACAAGTGCCAGGCACACAAACCTCCAACGGCAGCCCAAAGAAGGAGTGAATAGTTTCACCTCCTGCGAGGATAGCTGCCACGCCTGTAGGAGCAAGAACAATGAAATTCTTGTCTACCATTTCTTGCACATTATGCAAGAAGGTGGTCTTGCCAGTACCAGCTCGTCCTGTAAGGAAGAAGCTTGAGTTGGTGTTGGCGATAAGTTCGTAAGCACGTACCTGCTGGGGGTTCTGGGTGTCGATGGTAGTTTGTTTCATGTTTTTGTCGTTTTGAGTTTAGTAGTTTTGTTATATGTATTTTTGTTTATTGATTTAGAGCTGGGAGAATTTGGGCAATACGGATGTTAAAATCCGGGTCGAGGAAACTCTTGTAGCATCCTTCGACAATCTCCTTAGCTCGTGTCTCGACAGCCTTGGTGTCAATAGGCGAGCCTTGGGACTTTAATACCGCTGAGAAGAAGTCCTTGAGCATCTCCAGGGACTCCTGGCGAATAAACTCCTCGTTGCGGAACACCTTTTCATAGTCGCGTTTTTGGACGAGCTCCATCTTGTTGCCATTGAAGGCATAAAGCTCGAGGCTATCGATATACGTCCAGTTATGGTACAGCCCCACCTTCTCGCGGATAACCAGTCTGTCGCAGAAGCGAACGCCACTGTAATAGTAGTTACCACTAGCCGACTCGTATTCCTCACAGATGAACATTCGTTGGCTATTGTCCCACACAGGAATGTTTACCCTAGGATTACCAAAGGTGGGAAGGATGTTGTCAAGAAGGTTCTTGTTGATTGCGTTGTTGATGTTTGCCATAATCTTTTTTGCTTTTATGTTATTGATGTTTATTACTCGTCGTTGTTTACCAAGGGTTAGGCGGACAACTTCTTTTGGGTTTCCTCAATGAGGGCACAAGAGTAGTCTTGCAACTGTCGATCGCTGACATACTGACCATGGGCTTTGTACTGGCCAGCAAGGTATTCCTTCAGCAAGAGGACGCACTGTTGTTTGGCGAAGTACTCCGAGAAGCACACCCAATTGCCGACACCACCCCAGTACTTTTGGCCGATAAGGCGTGCCTTTTGTCCATCCCAGCAGAACAACTTGATTCCGTTGAGAAATGTGTATGCATAACCTTGGCCGATGTCAAAATACACTGCAAGACGATCGGAGCAGCGAACAGCGCGGAAGTAGGTGTTGCCGGCATTGCTGGTGTAGCCCAGGGTGAGATACACATTCTTCTCTGCATTGTAGGTGAGAGAACTGCCAGAGAGAGCGGGGAGAGCATTCTTGATAATTGCGGGTAAATTGTTATTCATGATTGTCTTTTGTGTTATAGTTAATAATTGTTCATTAATCTGCTTCGAGGAAATTGCACTGCAAAATTACTATGGATTTATTTTGTCTGTCAACATTTCTCGAATGTTTATTGGTTCGCTCAATCTTGGAACCATTTTAAGGGTTTCCACCAAATATGAATTGCAGCGCCAACTTCGAGGTGGTATCGTTGTTGACGCTGCAAAATTATGTTGGAATAAATTACCCGAAAAATATTTTGATGTGTTTATTAGTTCCTTCAATTTTGGAACCATTTAAAGATATATTTATGTTTGAAAAACAATCTATTTATATCGTTCGGCTAAGCCCATGACACGTTTCTTAAAAATCGCTCTTATTGGTTCCGGGCTGATTATCTCGAGCTCTTCTCCCATCTGAAGAATTTGACCAATGAATTCATTATTTATTTCAACATGAACTATAAAATCTCCATAATCACGATTTTCATGGTTTCCATATTCCAATATGATTCTTTGACTGGGATGCAACCGTTTCGTCTTAATCAAGTTGAACATCTTCAAGCCATAAGCTCGCACACAGATATCATGTGCTATTTCTCCTTTCCAATGAGATACACCAATGATATTCTCAAAATAACCTTGATAAAAGCCATCAGGAGCTGGTATATATTCAGCACCATATTTTTCGCGAGGTCTTGTTGTAATTCTATCCAAAGCAATAACATATCCATGTGTAGGCTCGTGATCTTCAACATGACCTAGCAAAAACCATCGACCATTAAATTCTTTTAGATAATGAGGATGAAATATGAGGGTCTCTACATTCTCACCGTATGGCTGATAGTCAATTTCCATTACTTGCTTATTTGCGATTTCTTCATAAAGCATCGGGAGGTACTCAATATTAGTGAGAGCCCTATCAACGCTAGCTTGAATTACCTGTTGCCCTTTCCGTTTCTTAGTCTTTATATCAAGTAAGTCTCGGCACCCACTGAAGAAATAATCAAGCCATGACTCGGGGAAAAAACCCGCAGAATCCTGACAGAATTTCCAGTACTGACGCAAGTCGTTTACCACCTTTGCATTCTTCATGTCGGCTAACGGATCATCGTTTTCTCCGATGTACCTGTAGCGTTTATTGCGATTATTGCCCTCTTCCTCAAAGCAACCATCACCTGTTTTTTCAACTATCGCTTGTTTAATGTCTCCGAAAGACTTCTTTAGTTCACCATAGCCTTCACAATTAGACAGATTACAAGTGAGATCTTTGGCAGAAGTAATCCCTAAGAATTCAGCCATAATATCTGCATGGCAAACCCAATCTCGCCCCATCAGTAATCGATAGGCGATCCTTGCAAATTGAGCTTTATAACTGTCTCCATCAAATAGATTTTGTCGCAATATATTACTCTTCATAAATAATTTTGGCAATTAAAAAAATACAATTAATAGCGTTTGGGATAGTCTTAGTTCTGATTTATAGGGATTTCAAGTCAAGTTGTGACTTCTAGTTAAGTGGCTCTGATAGATGAAAGAATGCTTTGAGGAATAATGCGTGATTCCTTTGTGACATATTTTATAGAGTCAAGGATTCTATTGACTTTAACTCCAATGAAAAAATTGGGGATACAATCTCTTTGGAATTCAGTGACATTATTATAGACGCTTAGCAAATCTGATATAAGGTTGGAGTAAGCGCCTGAGGCCCATTTAATATTTTGGTTTAGAAAAGGGAAAACGATATTAATGGTTGTCGTTTTTTGTGATTTTCCTTTATTAAATAGATTAAAGCCGGCACCGCATCCAATGTAGGCATTGTTCGTGATGATCGTGCGGTCATGGAATTGATCAGAAGAGCATTTTAAGATAGATAACTTAAAATTCAGTTCAGGTCTAATCTCGTGAATCATTTCGGTAATTTTCTCTAACCTGATTTGGCTAGGAAGATCGGTCCTTTTGTCTCTTTTTAATGCTGTAAATATTGAAATATGAAATGGAGCTCCTGGATTGAGTGAACATGGCAAGATTGCATCAAAGATGCCCTTCAAATTCTCAATCATTTGTTCTGTTTCATTTAAAACATAATTATCAACAATAATGGCTGAGTTGCATGGAAAATATGTCTTATGGAGAATCTTCTGCCAATTACTGATTTCCCGTTTACGCAGTGCCACACCTTGATCCAAAAGAACAGGGCTTAGCTCCGAGATATTATCTGGCGATAAAACAATAATACCATATTGTTTCGAGATCATCTCACAAGTATTTTTATCCTCGCAAGTAAAATAAAAAGCATTCAGTAAATCCAGTTGTTTGTCAACCCTAAATTTTTTTATTTGAGGGAAATCTTCAATAAATTTAAGATGCACCTCATTGGTGGCTTGTTTATAGTTTAAATCAAGAAGCAATCTTTCAAATGCAGTCAATCTAACCCTATGTTTTCTTTCAGAGGCTTTCTGGCGTTTTTGGTTAATTCGTTGCATGTATCCGTCAAAGGTCTCTTTGCTTATGTCGAGACATAACTTAATATCAGAACTGAAGATAAGTGATTTAATACTCTCCCACATTTCATATTCATGGGAAGTAGTATCTTTTTGCAGCTTATCCAGTTTGGATATATATCTCCTCAAGAACCGCGTCTCGCAGTAGACGCATTTGCGATACCGTTCCATGACCTAACTCCTACATTAGTTGTCTTGACAATGATGTTGCTTCATCAAAGAATCCCGGCCCAAAGGTGTCATTAAGATAACCATCACTACAGATGCTAATGGCTTTAACTTGTGGCATATCTTCGTCATGCGCTTCTTGCGGTGAATAGATGTAGTATATTGAAACCTTATCATTATTGAAGATTTGGAAAGGACTATTGTCCTTGTCCCCATCCTCATTTTTAGCGCTTCTAGCAACAAGCAATTGTAGTTTTCTAATGAGATATTCACTATGAGTCTCAATTATGAAATGAACATTGTATTGTGTGTAGGCCTCTACTATCATATCAGCGAGTAAGGACTGATATTTCGGATGCAAATGACTCTCGGGCTCTTCTAATGCTACTGTGATAGGGTGAAGCTCGCTATATGAAGAAAGATATTCAATAACTTTTTCATTAAGCCCATCGGTTTTGTTTGGATTACGCCGCACATTAGTAATCGACTCTAGAATGGCAATTTCTATATTAAGGAGTATGATGAATAGTTGCAAGATGCCAATACCTTTATCCGCCAATGGCATGCCATTTATATCGTCTTCACTATCAAACAAACTAATCGTAACACCATATCCTTCGGCATGAGTCTCTATTTTGACATGATGAGCAATATCTAGCGCTTTAATCCACTTATTTATAAACGAATTTGGTTCATAATGGAGATATTCCTCATAGCGTTGACGTGATACAAAGTCCATACGGCTGAAAGCTGTAGCAAAGCGTCTTGTCACTTCAAAATACAATTTAAGCTTGTTTGAAAAAACACTATTGTCTTCCAAAGAATACATTCTTTGCTGGGTTAGAATCGTAGTTGGTATATATGAAATATCATTTGGAAGGATCTGAACGAATATTTCTTCTATTATTTGACGACAATAGTTTCTAACTCCAGTTTCCATAAAGTAGTATACCTTATCGTTGACTATATCGTAACGGAAGAATTCTTTGTTTGTTTTTGTAATAGCCTTATTTATCAAGTCCATCCCCATTATTATGAGCCCCCAATGCTTTAAATAATCTGATTTGCAGTGCCATGAAGGGTCGCAAAATGGGAAGGCAAATCTATTTTGTTTTCCTCCAAATAAAGGAATATCTGGGTCAATAAAAAAGAGTTCATCTTCGACTTTGCTGATGAATTCATGCAATGTACCTGAACCACTTTTTTCGAATAAATCAAGAAATTCATTAATGATTTCTTGAGCAGTCGCATTGTTATAATTATCCAGCCCCATTAAATAGGTATAATTATACAATTTCCCCTCTTCAAAATCATTTGACTCAATTGCTTGGTTAATAATGCTTCTTATATTGTCCTTTGGGGTGTCTTTGAGTATTTCAAGGCATGGATAAAAGCAAAAAACATTTAGGTTTGGGCTATTATTGATAAATGATGGTTCTATTTCTTTCTCGTCTCTAATTACTGAATTTGCAGATGAATGATACTCACTCTTCCATGTCTGTTCACAATGTGATACTTGCCAATTAAGCACATCAAAAACCGCCTCTATCCCAATATTTTCTGATATATTATTATTCGAGTCTTCAAATCCTTGAGCTATTATTTCATCTGGATTTGCACTTAATGCTTGACAACGATTTATCTCTTCTTGCCATTTTGCGAATGCATGTTGCCCATATATGAAATGAAGGAAGTTTCTTTTCACGCTGCTAAAATCCATAGAAGCATTACCGCTTCTATCCGCCTGGTAAATTATTGTTTCATCAAAAGTTTTAATTGAATATGCTTGTAAATATCCGTTGTTTAATTCATCTCGTTCAATCGTACCGAATTCTAGATGAAGAATCACATTCTGTAAAAGCCAAAACGATTTCACCTCAACTTCAATAGTAATATTGTCATTGAATCCCTTCTCTTCTGTATTAGATCTACTTTTACGATGACGAGCCAGATCAAAAGAACCTAGAATACTATTAGGTTGCTTGTGAAAGTCCATCTTATAGTTCTCTAAACGAAGCTGCCGGCCTTCCTCAAAATCTGCTTTTAATTGCTGGCAAAAATCTTGAAGAAGTAGCAAAGCTTTCACAATGGTACTTTTGCCAGAGCTGTTACTGCCTGTCAGAATAGAAATCGGATTGAGGTCAATAGAGACTCCGTTTTCGTCAAAGACTCTGAAATTCTTTATGGTTAATTTTGTGTTCATATATTATACTGTTGATATGTTGGTCGCAAAGATAATAATTGTTTGCAAAAGACTCAAATATAACGCTCATCGTTTCTTTTTCCTAACAGAAAATGGTGATTTTATAACAACATGCAGTCCTTATGTAACAGTATGCTCCGTTTTTAGGAGATCACACATCAATAACCTTCCCTCTGTCGAAGGTGTGGTGTTCGTTGTGGGAGACGTAGCCGAATTGGTTGCAGAGGCAGTGGGTGTTGCCGATGGTCTTGTCGATGTTGCGGTGGGAGTGGCCGTAGATCCAATAGTCAATTCCGCTGTCGGCGATGTAGTCGGATAGCTCGACGGTGAATGCGCCGTTGATGCGGCTGCCCTGGAACTCCGGGGCAACCAGTTGATAGGACGGTACGTGATGGGTGACGACGACCTTGTGTTTGGCCTGGCTGGCGCAGACGGACTTCCTGATGAAGTCGAGGCAACGCTGGTGTTCATTGTTGAAATCGGAATACCGCAACAGGCTTTCGCCATAGACGATGCGGTAAAAGTCGGCCACGCCTCGCTCGGTGACGAAGGCGTTGTCCATGTCGATATGCGCCCACAGGGTGGAAATGATGAAGTCAACATCCTGGATCGTGACGACTTTGTTATAGTAGTAATGGACGTTGGGGCGGATTTCGCTCACCAGCCCGTCCTGCATCGTCTTCAGGTCATAGTACTTATAAAACTCGTGGTTGCCCAGAACGACCAGCACCTGCTCGAAGTTTTCGGACGCCCAGTTCCAAAACGGGTGCACGCTGTACATGTCGTCTCCCAGGTAACCCGTGTCACCGGCCAAGACCAGGATATCGCCTTTCACGTCCATGGGGCCGTTGTCCCTTAGATATCGCCAGTTCTCGCGGAACTCCAAGTGCAAATCAGATGCGAACTGTATTTTCATGATTCTATTGTCTTGTAAAAAAACGGATGAAACTGTTACAGCAAAACGGAGTATGCTGTTACAGTTTTGTCATGCAAAGTTAACGTTTTTCCTCGATTTTTCCAACACGTCTATTTCCCTATAATCAGCGGAAACATGTAGGAAAACACCGTTTTCCGCTGGTTATAGACACTTTTTTGCTGTATTTCCAGCGGAAACATAAAAAAAACACCAGTTTCCGCTGATTATAGCTTTTCTATTATCAAGCCAATTAGGCGCAATCAGTGTAACACCATGCTCCGTTTTTCTTTTGCAACGGCTGTTACTGTAACAGTGGTTGCGAAACTGTTGGGGTGCGAATAAGCTGCAATCACTTGAACGGGTTTGCAGCGGAATTGAACGGGTATCGGCCGGAATATGGCGAGCCTTTCACTCATCATGTTACACGGTGACTCGTTGCCTCAGCCACATGCCGAAGAAACGATCATAGACGATGTAGCTGCCGTGGTATTGGTAAATCAGTTGCTGGTCGGTCAGCGCCGTGAGGGCGGTTTTGATGCTGCTCAATGCGGGCAAGCGGTATTTCTTCTTGAACTCGTTGGCCATCGGGGCTTTCACTTGATGCTCGCGGGCAATGGCCAGTAACAGTGCACATTGATTGTTGGTTAGGGACGAGTAATAGTTCTCAAAAGCTGTTTCATTCTCGTCAATCAACTCCTCAATGGCCTGGTCAACCTCAGCCTGACTGATGACATCGACGGCATGATTGGCATAGATGCGGTTCATGATGGCCTGCAGGTACCACGTCTGTCCATCAAGCTTCTCGTACATGTAGTGGAACACTGGTGCCGGCAGAGACATTTCCTGCCGCTCAAATAATCTGGCCGAGAATTCATGGTAAGCAGTCTCGTCAATTTCTCCCAGGTTGATGATTTGTGAGCTCTGGAAGAAGGGACGCTTTGCCGAAATGAACATCTCGTTCATCATGTGCTGCTGGCTACCAGCAAAGATGAAATAGACGTTGGGCATGAACTGGATATAGGATCGCAGCAATGCTTCGGTGTTGGCTCCGGCGTAGTTGGTGATCTGCTGGAATTCGTCAATGGCGATGTAGCATCGTTTGCCCGATTGCTGCAGGTATTCGAAGATGCGGCGCAGCGATTGCTCCTCCTGGTGGACTGCGATGTCGAGCGAGAACGTCGGCATGCCGGTTTGAGCATCAAACGTCACCGTCGGCTTGAAATTGCTGAAAAACTCAGAGACTTTTCGCAAGGCCGTTTGAGTCGGGGAATCCAGTTTGCCCAACACGTTTTGGGCCAGCAGTTGCACGAACTGCTCCAGGCTCTTGGTGGCCATGATGTCGATGTAGAAGCAACACACATCAGGTTGCTGCTCCTTGATTTGAGCAAACACATGGTGGATGAGGCCCGTTTTACCGATCCTGCGGGGGGCTATCAAAGTGATGTTGCGCTCATTATTGAGGCCATTCATCACTTTGCGGGTCTCTTCCTGGCGGTCACAAAAGTACTCTGCACCCTTGTACCCATAGGTCACAAACGGATTGTTTATCAGTCTCATATCGTCACTTCATATTTTACGCAGCGCAAATTACGTAATTTTCTTTGACAATACCAAATTTCCCCATGAGAAAAGTGACTTTCAATCAAATTTCAGCACAGAAAAATAGGATGAAGTGTAACAGCAAGCACCGTTTTTTAGAATACAAGAAAATCGCAATATAATGCGATTCTTGAGCCGTATGAGAGTTTTAAAGATGGAAAACTAACAAAAATCGCAGTTTATTGCGATTTTATTTGGTTATGTCAAACATAATTGTTTACTTTGCGGAAAAATCGCAATATGTTGGGAATATGACACTGCAAGAAATTGGAAAGGCCATCAAAGATAGGCGGAAGAAATTAAAAGTTGACCAACGCACTTTGGCCGATTTGGCTGGAGTCGCTATCAACACAGTAGTCGCCATCGAGCGTGGCGAGGGCAATCCGCAATTGGCGACGCTGATGGCCATCCTTGACACGCTGGGCCTGCAACTGGACATTAACATTAAGCTACTGGAGTATGAGACAATGTAGAGTATTTGTACATAACATCGAGGCCGGCATCCTCCAAGAAACTGATACCGGGGAGTACATATTCACTTATCACGAGGGTTATCATGGTGAGCCGGTCTGCCTCGCGATGCCCGTGAGGCAGGAGCCCTATCGTTCCGATCACCTGTTTCCCTATTTCTTCAATATGCTGTCCGAGGGGGCGAATCGGGAAATCCAGTCTATGGTCCATCACATTGATGAGCATGACGATTTTGGCATCATGTTATTGACGGCCCAACACGACACCATTGGTGCAGTAACCGTTAAACCGATTTGAGTATGGTAGAGATTAACGTATGTCCATCGACTTTGCAGGATGGTTTTACTACCTATTCTCCTGCTGCATGTAAACTGTTATTTGACGGCAGACAGGTGTCTCATGTATTAGACTTCGATAGTCCAAATAACGACAGCTCCGATAAAGAGACCTATCTTGAACATGTGGGACGCATATCGTTGTCTGGGGTGCAGCCCAAAGCGAGCTTGGTTGTAAATGCCGAGAATTGTTTGGTGAAGCCTCAAGAGAATGAGCAGAGCACATATATCTTGAAGCCAGCTCCATCTTCATACGCATTGCTGGAGCGAAAATGTTGCCCAGCAAATGAGCATCTGACGATGCAGTTAGCTTCTCAGGTTTATCACATCGAGACAGCTGCTAATGGCCTTTGTTTCTTCCGTGACGGTGAAGCGGCTTACCTATGCCGTCGCTTCGACGTGGGGCCCGACGGATGGAAGTATCAGCAAGAGGACTTTGCGTCTCTAGCCGGACTTTCCAATGCCAATGGTGGAAGCGACTTCAAGTACAGTAACCTTAGTTACGAGGAATGTGCTGACATCATCCGCAAATATGTCAAGGCAGCACCTGTTGAAATCATGAAGTTCTTCCGCATCGTGGTGTTCAATTATCTCACACTTAATGACGATGCACATCTCAAGAACTTCTCGCTCATAAAGGGTGATGACGGCGAGTACCGTTTGGCGCCAGCCTACGATCTCATCAACACCAGTCTTCACTTGCGTTTGCCCCGCATCTTCGCGCTCGACAAAGGACTATTCAAGGAAGGCATGAAACTGTCCGACACTAGGACGGTAACCCGCAAAGACTTTGAAGAATTCGGGCGCCGTATTGGGCTGCCCGAACGACTCATTAAACGCGAACTCGACTACTTCGCAGCAGAGCATCCAATGGCCCAGAATCTCATCAACCGCAGTTTCCTTTCCGACGCCCTAAAGCGCAATTACTGGTTGTCTTACAACTACCGTCGAGATACATTGACTGTAGAATAACTATTAACTATAGACAGATAAAACGTTTTATGTGTATGTATTATATTTGTTTAAATTGTGGTCAAATTAACGATAGTTTAAGCTGTCCTTATTGTCGTGAAGAAATATCTAAAGAACAATATGACGCTGTGATGACGGATGCTCGGCGCTCTATTCGATATGGATATTATTATCGAGAGATTGCTGAGGAAGAAGCCAAAGAAAAAAGCAATCATCTTCATTATAATATTTTATCACCAACCAACTTTTTGGAATGGATTGCCGCGCTGGTTATAGCTGGAGTAGCATATGATACTATCAAATATGTTGCAAGAAACGTTTATCTGTTTATTAAAGAAAAAATGAGTACTCTTGGCGAATCAGATGAAAAGGTAATTGAGGTACTGGAATATGAAGAGAAATTAATTCGTTTTGTCAAATATACGAGAGAGTTCCATGCTGGACTTAGAGATGTTGATCCTGAAATTGTACAATATATTCAGGAAGAAATCAATGCTGATTTTACTGCTGAGCAAACTGGAGCAATACTGAATAATGAACATCGGTGTCCAACTACTCAAGAAATAATGAAAATCATGCAAAAAAGGAAGAGTCGAACTGACCTTAATATTCATTATAAAGAAGAGCTAGAAATATTTGAAGAATTAAAAAAGAAATCATTTCGATATAGAAAAGGAGAGGGATAAATTAAAATGAATACGTACCAAAAGGTTGATGTGTAGATTTTAAATCATTCCAATCAAACTCATATGTTTCAGTATCAGCAAGCTGCGGATATTTGATTGAGAAAAGAGTAGTGAGCAGTTCTCGATCATCATCTGCTGTGAATGATAGGCCATCCATGTTTAAATATCCAATTAAATTAGGAAATTGCGCAGCAAGAAGAACAATAAGACTGCAAATACCATTAAAAAGATTCTCAAGAGTCGCTTCACCAAAATTTTTATAACGATTGTGCTTTGTACTATTATATGCTTTATACCATGTTAGCACATGTCCATTTGCCCATTCAGCTAGTGGATAAAACTTCTTCTCAGGATTCCATAGATGTGTTTTGATTTCATATTTATCAAGCTTCATCAAGGCATTCAATTTGTAATAATCAATTATGGATAAATTATTACGAGAGCAATACCCATTAGCAAATAATACTCCTTTACAACTGGCTTCAAATTCTGTTGCCGTTCTCAACAGCAATTCATATATTCGATGAGAATATACGGCTTTATTATCATCTGTTGGTTCAATATAGTCTATTAATTCACGGTAATCTTTTATTATAATTCTTCCAGCGTTGACTAATGACGAGGACTCCTGTTTTTCAACATATCGTGCATCTAATAAATAATCTACTTCTTCCAAGATACTTTTGTTCACACTTGGAAGGAAAACTCGAGGAAACGGCTTTTTGTAGGACATAAGATTCTTATTTGTGTATTTCACATTGTGAATGCGGTATAATCACTACTAATTATCAGGCAATAGATAGACTTTATCTAGTTAGTATTTCTGTTTGTTGGGAATTACGCCACGGACTCCGCCTTTGGGATTCTCTACGTCGCCCTTGTAGCGGGGGATGAGGTGCATGTGACAGTGGAATACGGATTGGCCCGCTGCTTCGTTAATGTTGATACCGACATTATAGCCATCGGGGAGAAAGCGCTCATCTATCTTTTGTCTGACATATTGCAGCATTACATTCAAAGCCTCACGCTCGTGATTGGTTAAGTCGAAGTAAGAGGCTACATGTCGTTTGGGTATAATGAGGGCATGACCAGGTGAAACAGGATAGCCATCATAGAATGCGACGCAGGTTGCTGTTTCGCAGATGATTTCCACCCGGCGAGACAAACGACAGAACGGGCATTTCTCGCCTTCAACTCGTGGAAGTTTGTTGAAATGATTATATTGGTAGAGCTCGTAACTCTTGTTAGCCACAAGGCTCTTGAACGGCAGTCTGACATTACACTGATAGGTATATTGTTTATGAATCGCATGAAGCCTAAAGCCCTCTTCAGTCAAATCTCGACGAACAGCAAAATAGGCTGTTCCTTTTGGCGAGAGCAGATTTGTGACATTCATCATCACTTCTGCCTGGGCATAAGGTTCAAGTACATTCAGGACATAGTTACAGATAATGGTGTCAAACTTGCCCTCAGGGAAGTCGGGGCGGTAATAATAGTCGTAACCATTTATATCATAACCTTGACGCTTCAGTTCGTCCGTGTCAAAACCAAAGCCACAACCGAAGTCCAAGATCCTCCCTTTCAACAAATCATGTTGAAGCAGATATCGTGTCGGAACAGATAAATCCGTTCTCTTAATTGCTGTCAGATAAGGATGATTTATCTTTTCTGTTTCCATAGGCTTTAGTATTTCCACGTCTCGAACCCCATATTTATGGCAATCTGACTGATGGGATTAAATGTGCGTTCATATAACTCTTGGAACAGTTCATCACTCATATCAGCTAATTCTCGTGGGGTATAACCCAATGTGATGAAATCTTCCATGACTTTCTGCTCTTTGTTAGCATTAAGCATCATTTGCAAAGACCGGTGCTGTAATGACGCCAATTTCGGAAGATAAATAACCATGTCAGGCAGTTTGTTGCTCTTAGATGAGTTGATACTTCCATCTGAGGGTAACAAGTTCCACAACAAATCGTGTGACACAAAACTCCACGGGATAAAATGATCCAATTCATAGTCTGACTGGTGCAATTCATTGCCTGTATAAATGCAGTTAATTGGGCCGCCAATATTCATCACCATATCCCAGTATTTATGCTGCTTGCTTAGAGAATTCCTAATCTCAGGGCGAATCAGCTTATTAGGAATGGCTGGCACATTGGGATTGCGAGCCTGCAAGAACAGCGCCAAGTTCCAATAAGCAAAATCCATCAATATATTGTAATGGCTATGCAGATAAGCGTCCCACGCAGGATTAAGTATGATATAGAAATCCCCATTTTCTTTGTACAACGAGTATAGGCAACCGTTTTCAATGTTTTGAGAACGTTGAACCATATCTCTGTCGTCACTGGTGTCAATCCAAGGACGAAGAAAACGATAAGGCACGTTCAATGTAAGCGTTCGTAATAATCGTTGAATTTGTCTCTCTTCAAGTCTATCCGTAAGCGCATCGATTATCGTCTCTGCATTGGCATCAATCGGAATCTGAGTAATCCGATGCAACTCCATGACAATATCAAACAGTGAGTCACTCTTGCCAAAAGACAATCGGAAATAATGTATCGGATACCAAGCATTGGCCACCATACGAATCACAATGTCCCAAACATTGATACGTAAGTTTCCTGTTCTGGCATGTATTTGTAAGATAGACATAAACCAGAAGAACTTATACGTTGCTACCGTCTTTGAGAATACCTTCCCAAGATGATTAGTCGTCAATATTTCCGATTGCGGTAACTTTTCCATCATGCTACAAAATGAATATTCTGTATCGTAATTCCAACTAACACATCATCAGAAGTACAAAAGTATAATGGGTCTTTTCGAGACATTGCAACTGCAAGATGTATGGCGTCATCCCCAGAGATTCTTTTGTTCTCACAATTGCATAATGGTAAACTAATTAAGTTTTTTGATGTGTTGATATCCAATTCGTCAATTATAAACCATTCCGGTGGTTGTGATAAGAAATTTAGTAGACTATGTATCTGAAACGAAGTCCCATCAAATATTTCATCAAATTTATTTATGATTTCGATTATAGTAAATGAAGAAGTCACAATCAGACCATCGTCACCCTTTGACAAAACAATATGATTGATATAATTAAGCATATTATTAGACAACAAGCCACACGCCATAAAAATGGAGTTTGGTGACGAAAACTGAAATTGTTTAAGCACTTCTGAAAAAATGCATGTATCTAAATAACAATAATACATTGTCAAGAAAAAAAGGTATCAATATATGATTCTAATCCCTCACACGACCACCATGGATCTCCATAGAGAAGAGAGGTCTGAGCCGAAAGACGAAATGGATTTTTATGCATAGAGACATTCTGATTGATATAGACTTCATCAGCAAGAGCATCCTGAATTGATTCTGCGGATAAATGAATCGGAACAATATTATGCTCAAAACCTGATTCTAATGCTTGGACAAATCCTTTCATTTCAGTATTTAAGGATGACCCCTTGCGTTTACTCTCTAAATAAAATAATAGTGCAGGTATACTCAGATAATAAATCACCTCATGATTATTAACATAATCATTTACAGATTGTTTAGCAAAAATACTATCTAATTCCGTTTTACCCATAAATATTTCTTGACTCATTATAATTCAGTTTTTGTATCAGGTAACTGAACAGCCTGGTTAGAATTATCTGAATCAGCGCTATTCGTCCATAAAAGACTAATTTCTTTCTTCCCAATTGTGTTCCATTTTAATTCGATCCCTCGTTCTATTGCCATATACATGTATTTCAAAAAAAGGCCAGGGATGTTTCCCGCTTTTAGCATAGCTTCAGATAGTGCTTCTTCCGTAAACGGACTAATTGAATTGTGGTTGGATTCTCTTGCGCAATTTATGTATGCTTGAGCCAACTTCACGGCCATATCATTAGTATTTTTTATGGGCTGGAAAAATATAGTATTTTGATTAGCTGATGTGCCACCCAGTTCACTGAAACGATTTAGTCCTGCAGCGCTCCAATGTGGCATCAGTAATTCTTGACTATTAGGGTGTATTGTCAGTATTATTTTATAAAAACCATCGATTGCATTAAAAGAAACCCCATCAACGAAATAATTCCGTAAGCTATCACAAAAAGCATGCCTTTCGGCAAAATTTTGGTAAGTAACTATTTTCTCAACTTCATCAAGTAGTATTATGCAATGAGTAAAATATGCCTCTTTAAATAACCGAACAAGGGTTGTGAACAAAAAATCACAACCGTTGTTTTTCCAAATATAGTCACTTTGCTCTAGTTTTATTGATTCCAGGAAGAGTTCATAACTATTCCTGGGCATAAAAGTACTATATTCAAAGTTTACTTCAATGCCTATTCCCTCTAAAGTGTCAGAGACAGCTTTGTTTAACTTATCTACATATATACCTTTTTCTTTTAACCATTCGTCATTCGCTATTGTTTCACGATAATTGTCAGATACTTCCTCTAACACATCATCGGGAATAATCCCAGAAAAAGCTCTCAAACGACTGAATACAATAAGAAATAAATCACTAGAAAACATAGAATTGTATATGTTCCTTGCGATCAAAGACATATTACGTTCTCTTTTATCTGGAGATGGAGTAACATATATAGCATAAAGAATCTCTTGCCCTTCTGTCATCTCATATCCTAAATCCTGATTTATCTTGTTTTTTACGTAATTTAAAAATGCCGTTTTGCCAATACCACGACCTTTATAGGCTGCATAATCCATCAGAAAACCTATTTTCGTATCACTATTGGCAATCCTTGATTTAAACTCAATCAATTCGTCTGTACGTAATTCTTCTAGGAATACACTACCATTTTCTCGATAGTCTGAACTTGTTGGTTTTACTGTGGGATCAAACGGAAATGGATTCTGCTTGAACCCATATTGTGAATACTTGTCCCTTTTGTTTGTTGCAACAGGTTTTCTGAAAGATTTATTATTCATAATTTAAAAATTTTAATTGCTATTAAAGTATACAAGACACCATCAAGATAAACACCTCGCCTATTAATTTGGACTTTCATATCTTGCCTTAGGTCGGTCTCTAGTGATATGGAATATTTTATTTCTTTTCTTAAAGAGGCCTTATAAGTTTCAGACAGGAATGATTCAAATAAAAATGGCGATATTCTTAATTGTCGGCACACTTCGTCACGGATATCCTGTAACGATATATATATTATGCGTTGTATGTTATAAAAATACTCATACACTTCAAAGAGTGTTCTTTTAAATATATCTTTAAAATCATTCCATGTTGGATGAAAAAGATATAACACTTTGTCTTCCGGAGTTGACAAAAAGGATTTTTCAATATAATTTTTGTCAATATATCCAGGATTTTTGAAAACACTCGTAGGAAATAAGAGACGCCCAGGTATTTCAGGTTTGTAATCTGTATAAAAAAATAAGCCGAATGATTCCAATCGAGGACACCAAATCATAAATGATCGATGAGTCATTTGTGATCTTACATTAGCAAAATCGTCTTTCCCGGTTTGTGGATCTGTTTTGGAAAATATCAGTCTAACAGATACGTTTTTCATTGCGTTAGATAATCTTGCTCGTGGATTATACTTGGCTTTTTCATGAGCTATAATCTTTTTTTGGCGGGGTTTTAATGTCCCTTCACGTTCATATTCTTGACGAATTCCAATAAGCCAATTATCGAAAGGAATAGGGAAAGCTCCGGGAACTACTTGTTGAATTCTGTTGTAAGTTGTTTTACAGACTTCAGTTAATTCTGAAGTCCAATCTTTATCTTCCCAATGACGAGGAGGAGAAGTCCACTCTTTTACGGGAGTTGGGATCACGATTTGTCCTTGTCCTTGAGCATTCCATTTCCACAATCTATTAATAAACCACGCTGGTGTCACAAAAACTTCTTGTGTTTTTTGTAACAATATATCTTTAGCCTGCAATGGGTGAGTTTCTTCTAACCAAGAATAGGATGCGCCTTCATCTGTTATAAGGTATTTGTCTGTTGAAACTTTTCGGATAAATCCAAATCTTTGCATCTCACGAATGAGATCAACAATTGGTCTAATGCCAAACCCCTCTACAACCAATAGACCTTTTATTCTTTGAGGAAGTTCTGTTTGCAAAAGGTCAATTGATAGAACACCTTTTGAAAGAGCCAATCTTAAAGCTTCGCCATAAAGGCGTAAGTCAGTAAACTGCCCAACTCCAAATAATTCTGGTTTATCCCAATTGCTCATCTTTCTCTTGTTATTTTGCGTTTTATGCTAAAAATCAGCATATTCGGCAATTTGTTTAACTATGGACAAAGACAGAGCCGGCCCCATTCTGATGTGTGAATATAGATTCTTTTTTATCTCCAAGAACCAATCCATATCATTGCCAGCATAACACATCATTTGTCAGACCACAAAGATAGTAATTTAATCTCAATTTGTATTAAAAATAACTGTTTTTATTTGATTTATTAATACTAAATCTGATTCTTCAATTAATCAATTTGCACAGAATAGAGATGTATGCATATTAGAGGTGTGCGCCTATTATTAATGACCAATCTTCTCAAGATAAGAGTAGTTTTTTTTACTAGATCCTATGTTGCCGTCTTCTTTTATGAGTGGAAATTCCGACCACGTTTCAGGACTAAAGATATCATCTTTCTGTTATTTCAAAGTTTGCATATCTCGGGATTATTTGCGACCTTTGCATAGAAATATCCTCGCAAAGGGTATTAATACTGTAGTAATTATGCCAAATCGATGTCTATATACTGCTTCTTTCCATGAGTTTATTGGTACATCGCCACTAGCAATTCTTGGGGCGTTGCACAATAATTATCATGGTGAAGCTCTCACAACCACGGATGATGCGTGGATGGGAGAGATTGAATTGCTGCAGCGGGTATTGGCGCCCTGGAAAGATGAGAAATCGCAGATTATCTTTGAGTATGACATTCCCAGATTAGGGAAGCGTATTGACGTTGTCCTGCTGCTGCGTGGCATTATCTTCTGCCTTGAATTCAAGGTGGGTCAGAAGGACGCGTTACAAGCAGACGTTGAGCAGGTGATGGACTATGCCCTTGATCTGAAGAATTTTCATCGTTTCAGTCATGATAGGGTAATAGTTCCTATCCTTATCCCTACGAATTACAAAAAGGCAACAACAGTTTTTCAGCCATCGGTATATGATGATGAGATCTATAATACACTGATTACAGGTGGCGAAAAGCTCCAGGAGTTGCTTATTAAAGTGTTGGAACACGCTGGAGCAAATGCAGAGGCCGAAGTAATTGAGAATTGGGTAATCAGTCCCTATACTCCTACACCGACCATCATCGAGGCTGCGCGCACGCTTTATGAGAACCATTCGGTGGAAGAAATCACCAGGCACGAGGCTGACAAGGTTTCGACGGACACGACAATCAACTATCTCTTGCAAATCATTCAGCAAAGCAAGGAAAACAAGCAGAAGAGCATATGTTTTGTGACAGGAGTTCCTGGTGCCGGCAAAACATTAGTTGGGCTTGACGTTGCCATCAAGCAAACCTATAAAGATGGAGAGCTTGACAAGGAAAATGGGGCCGTCTATCTGTCAGGCAATGGCCCTCTGGTTGCAGTGCTGACCGAAGCGCTTGCGAAAGACAACCAAATTAAGTGCAGGGAACGCGGAGAACGAAAGAATCTCTCTGACTCCCGTCGAGAGGTGAGCGAGTTTATACAGATCATCCACCGTTACCGCGACAATATGCTGGCCAAGATCAAGAATCCTGTTGAGAACGGGATCGTTGAGATTGATCCAGAGAAAGCGGTTAAACAAGTGGCAACGGGCTATGGTGAAGTGGAGCATGTGGCCATCTTTGACGAGGCACAGCGTAGCTGGACACACCAACGCATCGCCAACTACTTGAAGAGAGGCGGTACCTACGGCAACAAACTCAAGGTTCCTAATTTCCCAATGTCAGAAGCCGAGTTCCTCATCTGGTCTCTTGACCAGCGTGAAGATTGGGCTGTGATTATATGCCTGGTAGGTGGTGGTCAAGAGATTAATACAGGTGAAGCCGGTATAGCAGAGTGGATCAAGGCGCTGAACAAATCCTTCAAGCATTGGGATATCTACATCTCCGATAAATTGACCGATCCCGAATACGCCGAAGGGCAAGTCAATGAGATGTTGAAGGAGAACCCTAGGGTCACTTTTGTAGATGCGCTTCATCTTGCAGTCAGTCTTCGCTCATTCAGAGCTGAAACACTATCATCATTTGTTCATTCGTTGCTGTCATTCTCACAGGATGCTGCATCGCTCTATCAAGATGTGTCCGGGCGCAATTATCCTATCGTTCTCACCCGTGACATGGACAAGGCCAGGGCATGGTTGAGAAAGATGGCGCGGGGCACACAACAGACAGGCATCCTGGTAACAAAGGTTGCTGCACGTTTCAAACCATTGGCGGTAAACATTCTTGCTCAAGGAGACGAGAACGCAGTTCACTGGTTCCTTGAGGACAAGACTGACATCCGCTCATCGAACTATCTTGAAGATGCAGCCACCGAGATTCAAGTACAAGGCCTTGAATTGGACTATGCCTGCGTCTTATGGGATGCCGACATGCGATGCAATGACAAGCAATGGTCGTATTTCAAATTCAACGGCAAGAACAAATGGAATCCAGAGAACAATGTAGAGAACCAGAAGTATATGCTTAACGCCTATCGAGTTCTCCTGACTCGTGCCCGTCAGGGCATCGTCATCTGCGTGCCCACAGGCAACAATCGCATGACTGCCGATGGTTTCCCTGAGGATTCCACACGCCTTCCTGAGTACTACGATGGCACATACGAGTACCTGAAATCCCTTGGGTTAAAAGAATTGGAATAGCAATGCTATGTATAGTCCTTAATTTGGATTAATCATATCTCCTGGTCAATAACCAATAAACTAGTTCATTATGTTTGAATTTTTCCAAAACCAGCTTAATAATGAGGAGCTCAAAAGAACTGCCGAATATATTGAACGTTTATATGAGTTATACACAGATTCGTATATATCATATCTGGATGAGTATTATAAATCTCATGTTGATACCTTACAACAATTTGAATTTCCTTTGATTCGCAAAGGACTAGAACTTGACATCGAGTTATCAAATGATGTTGGATTTGTAGATTCTTATTTAGAATCAGTACGTGATTATTTTAACGAAGTGGATCGCGTCCTTGTAATTGATAAAGACAATACACGTAAATCTGATGACATTTGGGAAATCAAACAACTTATAAGAGATTGGACCAACACGTTTACTTCTCATAATAAACTAACTACGCACGGTTTGATTTATATTCACCAAACTGTAAAGCAAACAAGACTGTTATTAGAGCTATATATGCCGTCTATTTCTTTTAAAGAGAAAACGAAAACGCATCTCTTTGAACAGGGCCTTAAACAACTTGAGATAAGTGATTCTCAATATGTGAAATCATTGTTTTCAAATAAATGTTTAATTAGAAGACGCTTCTTACAACCATTTAAACAAGTGCTTAAACTGATAGGCAAACAAATAAGTAAGGCCATAAAAAAAAGACTAAGGAATAAAAGCACTAAGAATAATCAAAATATTACTTGGATTACTCACAACAAGTTAGAAAATATTGTTCGTGATAAATTGTATCAAGGTATTAAATATGCGGAATTGGCCTACAAAGACCCCAAAGACAAACATAAGTTAACTCATATACCAGAACCACGAGGACTTGTCACTCAACTAAAACGATACCGATTGAATTTTATTCAATCTGGTTTTAGTGATATTAATGGCAAGTTTCATTTACAAGACAATTTCAATGGTTATATAGGAATAAAAGAATGTGCAAATAATCGATGTGAAATAATCATCGGATTTTCTGGGACAAATAGTATTAGACATGCGTTGACAGATATATATCAATTTATTGGCTCTTTTTCCAGTGCCTATGTCGAAGCTATTGGAGTTATTCAATGTGTTTGGCACGGCAAGCTACGCAAGAAAGGCTTAGAAAATGCTCCGATTAATGTTTATGGGCATTCTCTCGGTGGTGGATTAATGCAATTCGCTGTTTCCAATTGTTCTGCTAAACATATCCATGGATATGGATATAATTCTGCTGGTCTTTCTTATCCATACTATGATGTGTTAATCGACAAAGAAAAGCCCATATACCACTTGTACAAATATAACGATAAAGTATTCACATGTTCTTGCACTATACAAGTTGGCCAAGCAATAAGATGCATAATGAAGTGTAATAAACCTTTGAAAGCTCATCGTATTCGATCAATGAAAAACGATTTTAAGCATCACCAAAATGAAATAGCAGTGCTATTAAATAAATCTTTCTAGTAATAGAATCTTAGATGTGTATGTTTCATGCACACTACACTCTGGTTCCACTAAAAACGAGAAAAAGCCACCTTTCGCTGGCTCCTTCTCGCTGGGTGCGGCCCTGCCTTAGCAGGTGCGGAACACGTGACCGCCATCGCCCATGTCATAGTCAGACATAAACAGCTCGCGGGCAAAAGCCTTGAAGTCAAAAAAGCGGGTGATGCTCTCGGGAACATTGTCGAACATGCAAAGCTCATCGGCGAGGTGCTGGGCAAACTCCTCCTCGCTGTCCCATCGGCCGCAGTAACGCTCACGG
>Ga0247609_10001767_pt1 | contig 24568 bp, 19 predicted proteins | sample 172DNAGHGlowgp2_FD_193487 | JGI IMG/M metagenome (GOLD analysis project Ga0247609, IMG submission 193487) | Sheep rumen microbial communities from Palmerston North, Manawatu-Wanganui, New Zealand - 1728 DNA GHGlow gp2 | ecosystem: Host-associated > Mammals > Digestive system > Stomach > Rumen ...
AGTTCATGGAGATCAAATAATATAAATATTTTGTTTATGGTACGTATATTAAAAAGCTACCACTCTTTTTCAAGTAAAATTAAAAATTTTTTTTGATTGTTTATTCTTGCTTAATCTGTAAAATATCTTTGTTTTAAGTTAATTAAATCGATAATAATGCCACTTTGTATATGAGTAGACTGTGATGAAGTGCTTTCTGAGACAGTAAATGAATTGATAAAATATCCACCACTCAAAGAAAAAAACTTGAAAAGATCCGATATAACTTCGTATGAATTATATGAGGTACAAAAAATCTGATTATCAAAAGAGACAATGGTTCAGGCTTTCTTCTCATTTTTTGAATCGCCAGAATATTATCTATGCCAACCAGTTTCATGAGCATATGAAAAATTGTATGAACGAAAACAAGCAGGGCATAAACTGTTTGTAGTGACTGCTAGGAAAAAGCCACATGAAGAATTGACAAGAAGATGGGTAGAATCCCATTTCCCATGAATATTTTCAGATTACTTATTTATGTGACAGCATACAGAAAACGAAATTCCTAAATCTAAATTGTGTAAGGACAGATGAATTCAGCTTTTGATAGATGATAACACTTTCAATATCAATGATATGAACTCAGTTTGAATACCATGATTTTTGTTGGATAAACCTCGAAATCAATGAGTGGAAGATTCTGAATGATTACACAGAGTTTATTCTCGAGATGAAATAGATTTATCACGGTTTTTCAAGCTTGATAACTAGAATAATTAAATCATAAAAATAAAGCAAATTTCTCTTGCTTTTTTGTAAAATTGTTATACTATATTTTAGTAAACAAATTTTTTATTTTCTGATCATTTATAGAAAAACAAGAATAATACCAGTTATTTACTCTGTAAATTTTATCATCATGGCATTGATAAATAATTCTGCAGAATTAGCTTTGGAATGTTCACTTGATAAGTTATGAGTTGATTACGATTGATATTATAAATGAAAATGTTTTTTCTTGCACAAAAAATGAACAGATAAATATACCTGCATCTGCATTAGGTATTCCAAATTACATGACATAAAGTCTGACAAATACACTCACGAGATTTTTCACAAAATCAAAAATACCCAGTTCGACGACGATAAACTGTATTGTTTATTCTCTACTCATGAAAGTGCTCCTGATGTACCTAGATGTTCACTTATTTTCACGTGAAAAGAAATCAAAAGATTATTATCCAAGACTACCAAAAAAGACTGAACAAAATCAGATTATCTTAAGATTTTGATAGACAGGAGACCATATTGGTCACTGAGTGGAAGAAAAAATTGCTGTGATGTTACAGGATATTTATGTGTGAAAAGATTGGAGTGGCTAAAAAGTAATTATTTGGATTAATAAGATTTTTTTACCTTGAAATAGATATCAATATAAGTTATTTAAGAATTAATAAATCGTGCTAATAAAACCAAATTTTAATCAATGTATTAAGTAAGTATTACGGTTGAGAATTAGTTGGATAGAGATATTAGTGAAATAATACTAAAAGCACCACCAATTTTTTGCAAAAATTTTAAAATTGAATATACTTTTTTTGTTAAAATTTGTTTTACATATGTCATTAAATTATGGAGAAAAATAGCAATAATCTCAGACAGATGCCTATTTTAGACGAGAAACGATATATTACGGTACAAAAGGATAGTAAAAATCGGGAAACAAGAGAAATGAAAGCTAAGGATCGATTTATTATAATTGGAATAATAGCAGTTATTATTATGTTTTTTTCTCCGTTTGTTATTAGCTTGGTTGATGTATTTAAAGATATCTTTGGAGATTCTGTTTTAGCAAGGTTAGTAGTTATAATTATTTGAATCCTAATAGTTTTTTTAATTGTAAGAAAAATTAAGAAAGCTATTAGGTTAGCTAAAGCAGTCGAATGAGGAATTGTACAGACAAAAGAGGTGAAAATAATTGGTTTTGAATATAGTAAATCAGAAGATGATAGATGATATTACATTATTTTATCTGATTGAGAAAAAAAGTATAAAAGTTTTTATCATAAGTGAGCTAAAATTATAGGTAAAACAGATGAAGAATTAAAAAAAGACAAGTTTTATGAAGAACATTGAATAATTCTAGATTTACAAAATAGAGACATTGCCAAAAAAGAGTTAGATCAAAAGATTTCAAGTTTAGAGTTACAAAAAATGGATGCAAATATGTTTAAGAAAATAAAATTGAATTCGGAGATAGATGAGTTAAAGAGTAAGAAAAATGATTTGGAACTGTATCATTTGCATACACAAAAATGAAATTTCTATATTTGAGATACAGATAAAGTTTTAATAGATCCAGATGATGCTGATAACTATATATTAGAATCTGAAAACAAGTGATAAATTATAACACACTTGAAACAAATTAGGAAAACATTATTTTTTTAATCAGATTTTTTACTTAAATTTTTTATTATGCAAAACATCATATTCTGTTCATATAATCCAGATTTACTTCCATACAAGGCTACTGAATGATCAATTGGGCGGGATTTGAAACTCGCCGAAGATATTACAGTTTCACAATGAAGTGTAGTTCTCGCTCCGACAGGAATCAAATCAGCTTTACCTTTATGATGGTGAATTAAGGTTTATGCTCGTAGCTCATTATCTATCAAATTCTGACTCATAGTCGCAAATAGCGTCGGAATTATCGATGCTGATTATCGCTGAGAGATTAAAGTTGAACTGACTTCTCTAAACTGAGAAGTAAAACTAGAAGCCTGAACTAGAATAGCTCAATTAGAAATCTGTCCATATTTTCAGGAGTGAAAAGCTTTTCCAACAGAGACTCCAAAAATTGAAATGATAGTAGATTCAGAAATTTATGAAAATTTTGCAGAGAATTTTCCAAGTGATAGGGGAGTAGGAGGGTTTGGAAGTACTGCTCATTAATTTAAATAATACATAAAAATGGAAGAAGATTTTTTATTAGATAGTTATGACTACGATTTGCCAGAGGAGATGATAGCTCAGATCCCTGCTCAACCTGCAGAATCTGCTAAACTTCTCATTTTTTCACAATCGGATTCGTCGATTCAGGATTATCATTTTTATGATTTGCCAAATTTACTTTCTTCGAATGATGTCTTAGTTTGCAATAATACTAAAGTTTTTAAGGCGAGAATTCCACTCACTCAGACTAAAATAATTAGAAAAAGCTGAGAGAGTCGTTATGTTGATGGTGAAATTTTTGTGTATCAATTACTCCATGATGGTAGATTAGAATGTTTAGTTTCCGATGATAAAAACTTTAAACCATGAGCTGAAGTTTTTCTGGATGAAGAGAAATGAATTTCACTCACGAGTGATGAATATGCAGAAGATTGAATTATCTTTTCAGTGAAATGAATCTGAATTTTTGATTTTCTGGAAATATACGGTCAAATGCCACTTCCACCATATATTCATTATGAAAAAGAGAAAGAAAAACGATATCAGACGACTTTTGCTCAAGATTTAGGTTCAGCGGCTGCTCCTACAGCCTCACTCCATTTCTCTCAAAATTTACTTTCAGACTTACGTTCAAAGTGAATAGAGATAAATTTTACGACTTTACACGTAGGACTGGGGACTTTTAAACCAGTTTATGAGCAGGATATTAGGAATCATAAAATTCATAGAGAACCGATTATTATTGAAAAATCACTTTTTCAGAAGATTTATGAACGGAAAAATGGAAAGAAAAATCTGATAGCCGTATGAACTACAATGGTTAGATTACTTGAAACTTTACCATATTTACGAGCATCTTTATCTTCCAGTGAAAAAGAATCTATCCTTCCAAATGTTGAAGCTTTTCATTTTCGAGAATCTATTACTTCCGATATTCAGCCATCCGACTATGAAAAATATGTTCACGATGTTTCACTTCAACAAAATCGTATCGTATGCGAAACTCAGCTTTTTATTTTTCCTGGATGGAAATTTCGTATAATCGATGAAATGATTACCAATTTTCATTTGCCAAAATCCTCACTTTTGATGCTAATTTCTGCATTAATGTTAAGAAAAAATGCCTTGCAGTCTTATGAACATGCAAAGCACAGTTGATATAAATTCTATAGTTTCTGAGATGGTATGTGGATTAGAAGATAATATTTTGTAATGTTTTATAAAAAACGCAAGAGTATTTTAACTTTTTATATCAATCTATCGCAGATTTTTTGCTTTTTTTTCTAATTTGAATATAATAGATATGTTTTATATCTTCGTAAATATGAACGATTGAGTAATATTCTTAATTAGTCTATTATGTGCATGAGCTTTGATGTGAATTTCTTGGTTCTTTCGGAGGTTTTTTGTTGTTCGTAGAATTAAAAAGCATAGATATCAGCAAAGTCAGAAAATTAGATTCTTGCAGGTTCGTGTGCCTAAAAATGCAGTAGCTAGAAGTTCAGATATTGAAGCTAACGATCATATTAGTACTATGAAAGATAATATTGCTCTTATGAATCAGGTATATAAAAATTTTTATGCAATTTCGGATCCAGATTTATTAAAAAGGAGACTTTGAGATAATTATATTTCTATGGAACTTGTGGTAGAAAATGAAGTTATCAAATTTTTTGTGTGAGTTCCAGAAGATCATCTGCTTACCGTTCAGAAAATGATTGCATCATTTTATCCATGAGCATTGGTGGAAATTGTATCGCAGCCAAAGCTTCTTGAAGCAGGAAAGTTTATGGCATGAGGGGAGTTTACTTTAACTAAAGAAAGCGTTTATCCAATCAAAACATATGAAAGTTTCGAGGCAGATCCTATGGATAGCTTACTTTCAGCTTTTTCTCGTGTTTGAAAACAGGAAAAGGTTTGTTTCCAAATTTTGGCAGAACCCTTGTCAGAAAAGTGGTTAAAAAATATGAGAAAGCAGTGAGAAAAAATTAAAAAGAATGAAAAAACATGACTTGCTAAATTTTTGTACGATTTGTTTACAAGTCAAAAAAAGAGAGATGAAGAAAAAGAAAAGAAAGAAAAAGAGAACAAACATGACTTTTCTCAACAACAGCTTTCAGATTTTGATAAAAAAATGGATGATGAATTATTTAAAGTAAAAATTAAAGCTATTGCAACTTCTACGGATAAGAATAGACCAAAGAAGATGCTGGATGACATTGCTAGGCTTTGTAATCAGTATAATTATTTGTGACTAAATACTTTAAAATTTGAAAAAGTAAAGGATAATGATTTAGATTTGTTTGCTAGGAATTTTGTGGAGAGGATATTTTATACGCAAAAAAGTTTTACAAATAAAATTGTGTATAAAGCCAAGAATAATGTTTTAAATATTAAGGAACTTTCATCATTGATTCATTTTCCACATGGAAGGTTTAATCAAAATCCAAGAATTGCTCGACAAAAATTTAAGATCGTTCCAGCTCCAGATGACATTCCAAGTGAATGAATCGTAGTAGGGTATAATAATTACGGATGAGTAGAAAGAGAGATTAGGATTACGGATAAAGATAGGTTTAGACATATTTACATTCTTTGACAAACAGGTACTGGAAAATCAACTCTGATGTATGCTCAGGCGGTTGATGATATGGATAATGGAAGATGATTTACATTTATCGATCCACATGGAGAAGCGTGTGAATACCTTTTGAAATGGTTTCCTAAAGAAAGAATCGAAGACTTAATTTATTTTGATTTATGAAATACGGCATATCCAATTTGACTCAATCCTCTTGAAGTAAATCCAGAAGATGCAGATGAAAAGGATGTAGTTACAAATGACCTTGTTGAGATGTTTATTCAAATGTATGGACCTGAGATTTTTGGACCTAGAATTCAGGATTACTTCCGTAATGCATGTCTATTACTTATGGATCAACCAGAATGATGAACTATTGTAGATATTATGAGACTGTTTACTGATGATGCATTTGCTGAGGCAAAGATTAGAAACATTAAAGATCCAGTAGTAGCATCATGGTGGAATAAAACTTATAAGAAAATGTGAGATAGAGAAAAAGCTGAAATTATTCCATTTATTCAGGCAAAATTTTGACCGTTTACAACGTGAGTTTATGTGAGAAATATTATTTGACAACCAAAATCAGCATTTAAAATTTATGATGCGATGCAAGAAAAGAAAATAATTCTGATGAATCTGGCAAAATGAATTGCTGGTGAGGAAACTTCCAAGTTGGTTGGAAAAATTATTGCAATGCAAGTAAAGCTTGCAGCTCTTAAAAGAGCAAAAATACCAGAATCAGAAAGAGTCCCACATTATTTATATGTGGATGAATTTCAGAATTATGTCTCAGCATCATTTGAATCTATTCTTTCAGAGGCCAGAAAATATAAAGTTTGATTAGTTGTTGCTCATCAGTATATAGAGCAGCTTAAACAAGAATGACTTGGATGAAATATGGATATGTCCAAAACAATTTTTGGTAACATCGGAAATATGTTCGTATTTAAAACCTGAGCTCCAGATGCAGAATTCTTACAAAAAGAATTTGAACCTGAATTTAATCAGACAGATTTAACTTCGACTGAAGCATTTATGTGAGCATGTAAAATTTCAATTAATAACCAGCAAACTAGACCATTCACATTCAAATCAAAGGTGCTTTATCCAGGATTCCCTCATGGATTAGAATATCGTAATTCACCAGAGAAAGTCCAAATTATCAAAGAAATTTCATCTCTTAAATGGTGAAGTAAGAGAGAAATAGTCGATAAAGAGATTTATTTTAGAGTTGGAGTATAAGTTTTATATTGTTGTAAGGTATAAAATGAAAAATTTTTTTAAAAGTTGCATGCGTATTGTATGAGCTACTTTAGGTATAATAATTGCATTTATAGTATTGTTAAAATGAGCTGCTTTCGTTTATATGATTCGAGAAGATTGAATGATTTGATTATATGATGTTAATTTTTATTTAATATTTTGTATAATACTTTCTATCGTTTATTTTATACTGGTATATAAAACATTTAAACCACAGAAGTGGATTAATCGGATATTGATTTATATATTGGCTATGGTATGATTATTTTTAATATACGCTGTTTGTTTCTTTATGGCTCGATTGAGATCTAATTTCTATGACGCCTTTTTGAATGAAAATAGGTCGTATATATTTTACTTAATTTGAATACTTCTGTCAATCTATGGAGTTATAATAATAAGGGCGTATAAAATAGAAGATATGAAATGAAAGAAGAAACTTAAAATTGTGTTAGGAATATTTTTACCATTTTTACTTTTCATAATATTAACGTGACTGACTAAAGCAGGTTCTATTCCTAATTGGTTGGATATCGAAATCTTGTGTCCAAATTCTTGTTTGCCATGATATGAGATGGTATATGGTCATTGCCATAAAAAATGATGGCCTGAGCGATGAGCATGAGGATGTCTTAATTGTGAATATTATGATGCAGCAGAAGAATGTTCTGAATATTATAAAATGCCAAAAGTTGAATGATATACACAGGAAGATTATGATAAATGGGTAAAAGAAAATAATTTAAATACAAATTCTAATAAAGATCAAGAATTTCAAGGTTGATATGGAAATTGGGCTATTCCTGATTTTAAAAGATCTGAAGATTTATCGAGGAATACATATTATGATGAGCGGTTAGATGATAAGTTTGATTGATATCAAGAAGCTTTAAAGGAATATGAGAGCTATCAAAATGGTTGTTGGTCTTATACTCAAGTTATGAAACCAATCATCTATCTCTATCCAACAGTTGAAACACAGGTAAATCTTAAGCTTTGATTTCCAGAAAATTTATCACATACATATCCAAAGTATAATTCTGAAAAATGATGGAATGTGATAGCTCGACCAAATGGAGATTTGGAAGATATGGATACATGAAGAAAACTTTATGCGTTATATCGAGAATGAAAATCATATAATGAAACAAATTTTGATGAATGATTCGTGGTAGCATGAGAAGATATCATTCCATTTTTGGAAGAGAAACTTGCTATTTTATGATTAAATGAAAGAGAAGCTGAGGAATTCATTGTTTATCGGTTGCCTCAAATGGAAAATAATAAATATAATTTAATCAGATTTGAAACTATTGAAGAACAGAACCAAAATATGCCATTAAATATCACACCAGTTCCAGATACAGTAATCAGAGTAATGATGGATTGGAAAGCTATTGATGAGCCAATTGATATTCCAGAGCAGCAATTATTTACATCAGAAAGAACTGGATTTACAGTAGTGGAACGATGATGAAGTCCTAGAAATTAAAATTTATTTTTTCGGAGAAATAATAATGAAAAAAAATCTAAGGACTAGACTAATTATGTGGTTATGAATCTTGGTAGTATTGTTAGTTTGGGTATGCTTAACTAAAGTATGACTTATACAAAATTGGTTATGATCTTTTAAAGGTATTCATGCGGAAATTCATACAGAAGAGAATGCATTTAAAATGAAAACTTATTAATATCTGATAAACTGAATCGTCCTTGAATTTCAGAGGCGTTTTTTTATTTTATAATAGTTCATTTTATAAAAAATTCTTGCCACAAAATTAAAAAACATTCGTTAATAATATTAGATTAAACTTTTATTTCATAATCTAATAATCATGAAAAAAATTATCGCAATTATCGTTATCTGTCTAACAATTTTTGGTTCATGCTACTATGCAAGCAAAAACTTCAATAAAGCTGAACATTCAATTTCAGTTCAGTGAAATGGAGAAGTTTATGTGACTCCTGATACATTGATTCTAAGTTTCCGTGTAGAAGAAACTGCTCCTACAACAGCAGAAGCTCAGAAAAATGCAAATGAAAAAATCGATCAAGTGAAAGAAATCATCAAGCAATATGATGTAGAATCTAGTGATATCAAAACTACAAATGCAAATGTTTATGAACAATACGATTGGAGAGAATCTGGTAGAGTTTCTCTAGGATATACAGCTAGTCATACACTAGAAGTTAAAATCAAGAAAGCAAATATTGAAAACGAATGAATCGCTTCAAAAATTATCGCTCAGGTTTCTGAAATCGGTGGAGTATTGCTAAATAATATCAGCTATGATATTTTCGATAAAACTCCATTCTACAAAGAGGCTAGAAAACTTGCTATGGAAAAAGCTTATCAAAAAGCTTCTGATTTAGCTGAATATGGAAATGTAAAACTTTGAGATCCTATCTCAATCATTGAAAATAGAAGTTATGATTATGCTGTAAGTACTGCGAATTATGCAATGGCTAAAATGGCTGATGATACTGTTGAAGAAGAAGCTGATATGTGATGATGAGCTATTGAATTATGAGAGATGAAACTTACACTAGACGTATCTGTAGTATATTCAATAAAATAAAAAATCTGATTTATAATGATGTTAATTTATGTTTGATGAAAAAGTTAGTCCTTTCCAGTGAATGAAAGTTCCACCAAGTATATAAAAGTTGGTTAAATCAATATAGAGTTAAGAGGGAATTTGTCACTTTAGTTGAGATTTGAATGCTTATTTTAGCTGTACTGTTTTGTGTATTAGTGTTTTTGATTTATATTAATAAATCTTCTACTCAGTGATATTTTCTTCGTTCTGCTAGGAATACATATAATAATACTGTATTTAATCATGAAATTATAAAGACAGACATTCTTGATCTAAAAAAAGTGAATCGAGATAGATTGAAGGAAAATAATAGTAAAACTTCTCTATGAATTAATGTGGAAATGATAGAGATAGATCAATAGGTTATGATTTTAAAATATTATAAAAAATCGGAAAAGATAAATCTTCTTTTCCGGTTTTTGTGATAATTCACAATCAATCATTTTTTTTTATTTGATTGAAAATCTGGTGGAGATCTTTCTCAGAGATCGTTTTTGAACGTTTTTTCAATTTGCGAGCTCTGATTAAGTTTTTTTTCATTCTTGCGAAAATTCTTCTTAATGCTTTCTTTTTTTGTTTACATTTACGCATAAATATCTCCTTTCTATTTAGTTTGGCGAATTTCATATTACAGAAAAAGTATATAAATGTCAAATAATTTTTTGTTATTTTTTTATTTTAAAAAATGGCTTTGTATGTGGCGCTACTCTTCCTTGAAAATTTCAAATATTTAATTAAATTTTAAAATGATATTTTATTACACCAATTTATGTAATTATGACATACAAAACTTCACGAAATTTTGATTATTTAACTACTACTCCTACTCCAGAATATCGAGTACAACAGAGAAAAAAAGCTCAAATGATATTCTCTTCATTCAAGAATAAGCGAGAAAATCGTGAAGATTATTTAACAGATTCTAAAGCTCTAAAAGAAGCATTAGATGAATACGAAAAAATACAAGATTGAACACGATGAAATGGATTTGGTGGAGATTTTGGTGTGATTTGATCTGAAAGTTTTTACTATCGAATGCAGACTTGTCTCCATTCAGATGATCAAGAAATGCGTGCAAAATCAAACCAAGCAGACGATTTTGCTATTAAACTACAAAACGAAATCTTATTTTTTGAATTAAAATTAGCTAGGATTTCACCAAATAAGCAGTCAGAATTTTTATCTGCCCCTTTATTGGCTCCATATCATCATTTCCTAGAAAAGCAATTCGCATCATCGAAATATCTACTTTCTCCAGAATGAGAAAAAATGATGAATTTGCTTTCCAAGACTTCATACGAAAATTGGGAATCAATGACCGCAAAATTTCTCTCAAAGTCACAAAGAGAAATTGAATTGCCATCATGAAAAAAACAGGTAACTTTGGAAGAATTGTTCACATACACTTGTGATAAAGATGAAAATGTTCGTAAACAAGCTATTCATGCGATAAATGAAATACATTTAGAAGCTAGAGAAATGGCAGAAAACGAAATCAATTCAATTCTTGAATACAAAAAAACTACTGATGAGCTCAGATGATTTTCTTCAGCTGAAGAATTTCTTACAGTTCGTGATGATATTTCTCTTTCTACAGTTCATACAATGGTTGATGCCGTGAAAGATGCTTACGATTTTTCACGCGATTTCTATAAATTTAAGGCTGATTTATTTTGAGTGAAATCATTTTCTTATTCTGAAAAAAGTCTTCATTACGGAACACTCGAAAAACAGTATTCATTTGATGAAGCAGTGCAACTTTGTCAGCAAACTTTATGAAAATGGGATTCAGAATTATTAGATATTTTCAATAAATCACTCGAAAATGGGATGATAGATGTTTTTCCACAGAAATGAAAACATTGATGATGATTTTGTACGGATAGTTCCAAATGATTGCCCGTTTACATTCTTATGAATTACACAAATAAACTTCGTGATGTTTCTACATTAATTCACGAATCATGACATAATGCTTGTAATCAACTCCAGAAAAAAAATCTGAATGCATTAGAATATTGAGCTGCTATTTCATTGGCAGAAACTCCATCGACTTTTTACGAATCTTTACTCCAAGATTCTCTCCAATCAACTTTAACTAATGAAGAATTGCTCGTTTATCGTGTAGGAGTTTTGGATGATGTGGTAGCTACAGTTTCACGCCAGGTTGCAGAATATCGTTTTGAACAGGATTTACATAAATTATTTCGTGAGAAGTGATATTTCTGAGCAGATGAAATTTGAAAATTATTCGTTCAGCATATGTTAGACTATACATGAGAATGAATACATTATGATGAATATGATGCAAATCGTCGAATCAGCTGGCCTCATGCTAGAATGTTTTTCTATGTTTATTCATATGCAAGTGGATATTTAATTTCACAGTCAATGCTTAGAAGATTGAAAAATTGAAGTCTGACTATCGATCAGGTAAAAAAATTCTTCGCTTCATGAAGTTCTAAGTCTCCAGAAGAAATTTTCATGGATATGTGAATAGATATTACCAAAAAGGAATTCCGAGATGAGGGACTTAACTCCTTAAAAGAATATTTAAACGAAACGAAACAGTTAGCCAAAAAATTAGGTAAGATTATATAAATTTTGAATTTAAATTTATTTTTATGCATATGATGCATATGTTTTTTAGGTTAAAAGTGTTTGATGTTTTGTAATGTAAGGAATAGATAATACATATTCATTTTTGATGAAATATTATGAATGTATCTTATTTTTTGTCAACATAAATTTAAGTGAAAAAGGGTCAGTTTTTTGTCAAAATGAAAATTGTGAGTATAATTATTGATAGATAATTTTATATTATAAATTATGGAAGGAAATGAAAAAAATCAGCAATTTGGTTGCACTAGTAATGCTAGTGAGTACAAATGTGCTTACACCGTTTAGTTATGCACAGGAAAAGACTCCAGAAGTAATCCCAGAGAATGAAGTGGGAAATGTTGAGGAAATCGGAGAAGCTCCTGAAAAAGATAATGAGATTACTGGAGAAATTCCAAACTCTTTATGAGAAGTAGAATGAGAATGAAACCTCCCTTTGGTAAGGGAGGTGGTGAACGAAAGTGAACCGGAGGAATTAAAAGAAGAGGTTGAGGATTCGCTAGATGATGTAGAATCTCCAACAACAGATGAAAATAAAGATGAAGATACTGAAAAAAGTGAATCAGATGAAGTAGCTCAGCAAGAGGAAGAAAATGCAGAATTGGAGAAGCGAGAGGAATGAAATATATGAGAAGAAAAAGAAAATATAGAAACAGGAGATTTACTTTTGAAATCTTTAGTAGACACGGAGCTATATGCAGTAGATGATCCTATAGAGTGTGGTTCATGATATGTTTTAAATGCAGATTGAACATGATGTGAACTAATCCAGGTTACATTTGATGCGAATGGATGAAGTTTTGATGGAGGAGAAGATACAAAAACGGTAGATACGATTGTAAATGAAGTACCACCAGTAAGATATTCACATACAGAAAATATAAATGATAACTGAGTAGCTACATCAGTGTATGCAGATAACTTATCAAGCAATGATGTGGTAATTATCCCATGAGCAACATCATTAGATATAGAAGTTCGATTTGCTACAGAAGGTAGATCATATGATCGGTTGACAATATATCCAGAATGAATAATACCAACAGCATCAAATTATAGTTCAGCTACGATATCAAATGGAAAGTTAGCATGACGTGGAAGTTATTCGAGTTATACTAAGCCAAGTGATAGTGATACTACATATCATAGAAAATTTACAGTAGATGGAAATACGGCTCAGTTTTATTTTAAATCAGATAGTAGTAATGCTTATTACGGATATTATGCAATTGTAAAATGAATATGAGCACCAAGTGGAAATTATGGATGTGAATATGATATTCAAGTACCAATAAGAGAGGGATACATTTTTCAATGATGGTATATTGACACATGATATACACAAATATTTAACACATCAGAATGTTTGTTAGAAAATACAATAGTATATGCCAAGTGGAAACAGATACAACCTAAAGATATAGTTCTAGAAGCTACGGCTACAGAAGCAAATCAGACTCTGAAAATTAATAAATACTTTACGAATGCATATACGGTAGATCGATGAGATGGAATAACTGGAAATCTAACATCGAATACTTCACATACATATTCTAGATCATGAACATATATTATCGCATTATCAACAACATCAAATAGATGGACTTTTTGATCTACCAATTATAATCCATTAGTACCAAAGAATGGAACAACGATGACATGAGTAAAGATAAAATATATGCCATCACTAGCAGATGGATTTGGAATTAGTGAAACTAATCCATGAGATTGGTTCTTCAGTAGTTTTAACTGTAGATGAGCCCTAACAAGTTTACCAGTATGATCATTTAATACTTCAAATATAAGAACGGCCGGAATTATGTTTTTTTATTATTTTAACTGATATTGAGGAGAATTAACAAGTTTACCAGTATGATCATTTAATACTTCAAATATAACTACAGTGGGACAGACTTTTTTTGGTAGCTTCAATGCAGATTGAAAATTAAAAAGTCTTCCATCTTGATCTTTTAATATTTCAAAAATAACGAAATCTGAATATTGTTTTTTTTGTAGGTTTAATTCTAATTGAACATTAACAAGTCTACCTTTATGGTCATTTAATACTTCAAATATAACGACAGTAGGAGATGATTTCTTCAGTAGTTTTAACTATAATTGAGCCCTAACAAGTTTACCAGTATGATCATTTAATACTTCAAATATAACTACAGTATGAGATAAATTTTTTGGACTTTTTAATTCAAATTGAGCATTAACAAGTCTACCAATATGATCTTTTAACACCTCAAAAATAAAATCAGTAAACAATACATTTTTTTGGAAATTTAATGAGAGTTGAGCGCTTGTGAGTCTACCGGAATGATCATTTAATACTTCGAATATAGTAACGGTAGGAGATACTTTTTTTGGCTCTTTTAATGAAAATTGAGCCATAACAAGTTTACCAGCATGATCATTTAATACTTCAAATATAGTTACAGTATGAGGTTCAAATAAAAATAACTTTTTTAGTAGATTTAATTTGAATTGAGCAATAATAAAATTACCAGATTCATTCACGACGAATTCAGTATGAATATCCAACCCTAATGGATACTCAGAAGCCTTTAATTCGATATATTATACAATTAATAAAAAAGTATCAGATTTAGTAGAATGAGTCACTCCTCCATCATCAGATCAGAATACATTTTCAGATAATCAGCCATGAAGATGTGGAGTAGATGCAAATTGGTTAGTAAGTACAGCGAATGCATGTCATATAGTATATGATGCAAATGGATGAACTTGAACAACTACATGATGATATAATGCAGATACTACATGAGTAGTAGCATGAAATGGAATTATAATCCCAACTAGAGAATGATATATTTTTTCTGGATGGTATGATGCATCGTGAAATAAAGTAGAAGAAGTAGTCTTTCCTGATATGGATGGTCATACACTATATGCTAACTGGACACCAAACGAATATACAATAACATTTGTAGATTGAAGTTGAAGAGAAACAGATGTAATCTATACATGAGCATATGAATCAATAGTAGAAACACAGTATCCAGAATGGATGAAAGAATGATATACAATACATTGGGATAAAGAAATACCATCTATAATGCCATTAAGCTGAGATACGATAACAGCGAGTTGGACTATAAATGAATATACACTTACATTAGATGTAGATGGGACATTGATGGTTATCACATGAGAATATGGAAGTCCAGTAAATAAGCCATCAGATCCAGAGAAAAACGGATATAGATTTGTATGATGGGAACCAGAAATTCCAGCCACTATGCCGGCAGAAAATATGATTATAAAAGCTAGTTGGGAGAAAAATTGATATAGTGGATGATGAGGTGGAGGATGAAGTTCAAAGAAGACAGATGAAGATACATATTGATCAGCAGAAGACTCACAGAAAAATACACAGGATGACAAAAATACAGAAAATGTCATTCAGAGTGCCCCTGAGCATAGCGAATGAGGAAGCGAAGAATCCATTAATACACCTGTAGATTCTTCGGATAAATCCTCAGAATGACAAGAAATCCTCAGTCCTTCGGATTTACCCAGCTCAGCTGGGCAGGTCTCCTTTACAAAGGAGCAAAAGGATGCATATATCTTTGCAAAAGAAAACTGAATCACAACCAAAGATACAATTCAGTCAGCACAAATGAATGGAAAACTTACTAGAATCGCGATGGCAAAAATGCTCTCTCAATATGCAATCAATGTACTTTGACAGACACCAGATACATCAAAAACAACTAAGTTCAGAGATGTAACATCAAAGAAGGATGCGGACTATGATAACGGAGTAACACTTGCATATCAATTATGAATAATGTGACAGAATATGCCAAATAATAAATTTAGACCAAACGATGAAGTAACTAGAGCAGAATTTGCAGCAGCACTATCTAGAATGCTATACAATACATCAGACTGAGAATACAAATCTACATCAAAATATTACGTACATCATATGGAAAAATTAAAATCAGAAAAGATTTTAACTAATGATAATCCAACTATGATAGAGCGTAGATGATATGTAATGCTTATGCTTATGAGAAGTGCGAAATAATTAAAAAGCTGGTTATTTAACCAGCTTTTTTTAATTAGTATTCACTAAATTATTTTTTCTTATAAAATATATGTAACAATTCTTTAATTATAGGAGCATTGATTAACAATGTTAATAATACTCATACAACCAACATTGTTCAGAATCCTTTGAACATATTGATTCACATTAACCATAATAACAATCAAATCATTCATGTAGAAATTTGTCAATCACGAATAGCATTCCAGCTTCTATCGTATGCAATATTAATTGCTTCAGAGTCTGATTTTTTATTTTCTTTTTCTTCTCTCATTCTTTCAAATATAAGTACATTAGCATCTACTGCCATTCAAATTGAAAGGATAATAGCGGCGATTCCACTTAATGATAAAGCGTAGTCAAATAATTTAACTATGGCAAATAATACTAATGTATATATAGATAAAGAAATTAGACTAACTAATCATTTTCTCCATCCATACATAAATGTCATATATAATCGGATCGCAATAAATCCAATTGCCATAGCGATTAATGCTCCGTTTAATGCATTTTCTCATAAAGTTGGACTAACTTTTTCTTCCTGCATCAAGATTAGTGGAGCAGGTAAAGCTCAATCATTTAGTTGATTAGTGAGTTCTTTTGCAGATTCAGCAGTAAAGTTTCCATCGATTTGAGCAGAACCATCACAAATTCTTGCTTGAATTACAGGACTAGTTATCTTATTTCATCAAATAAAGATTGCCATTTCTTTTCATATGTTATTTTCTGTAATATTACAGAATGTCTCCTTTCCTTCATCATCGAAATTGATCAATACAACAGGTTGTCCAAGTTGAGATGTACTAACGGCAGCGTATTTGAAGTTAGCTCAGTTAAGAATTTTTCCATTTTCTGATTGTGCATTTTTCCAAGTTAATCTATCTTGAACAAAGATTTCTTCCAAAGTGTAGAAAGTTTGAGATTCTAATGCTTTGTTGAATTCATCTTCATTAATTCAGTTTACTGTAGCTATATTATACCAATGATCTGTAATATCTTTTTTTCATCTTAAAACAACTAAGTATGTGAATCATTCTTCCTCATATATTTGGACTTCCTCTGTATTGCTTATATCAAAAGAAGGAATAGCTTCTTTTAAGCTGTTGCTTGAAATTACTCCATCATACATAGGAGATGCTTCTGGTATTTCTGCTTCTGAGTCAGCTAATAAAGCATTTTTTGCTGAAGTTACTTCAGCAGCAAAATCCTCATCAGATTGTATAGATTCAGTATTTCCGCTTTCAACACTAACAGATACATTCGGAATCATTGCAAGTATTCTTGCATCATATGCTACTTCATTTGGATAAACTTCTCCATTATTATATTTTAAAATATTTCATTCAATTACATAAGAATCTGATGGAATATCGGTTCAATCTTTAGTTAAAGTAAATTTTTCATCATAGGTTGCTCATAAACTAGTAGCTACTTCAAGAACATCACTTAGGTTAACTCCACTTCTAGCTCACTTTTCTTTGGATAACATATGAAAGAAGGTATAACCTTTCATATCTATGTTTTGTGTATTTCAGCTATTGTCTTGGTATTCATATGTATAGTATTGTCCTTCCATCAAAGGAGAAATTTTTCATTCTGAAGTTTCGTCTAATACTCCAAGATTTTCTTGGTAAATGGTTGGAAGCTGAGAAATTGTAACTTTATCATATTTTGTGTAAAAAATATTTTCAGATTGTCTAGATCCAGCAATTGATTCAAATTTATCAGTATTATTTAATAGATCACTGTATAAATTTTGGGCAATAGTTGTCCTTTCTGCTTTTTCAGCATCAGATCACTCAGAATCATTAGGTAATTTAAACTCAAGCTCCACAGTCTTTCCAATTAGCTCCTTTGCTTGATCCAAATCTGCAACTCATCAAATTTCCACTACAATCTGTGTCTCGTTATCTAACTGCTGAGTATAAGACTTATAATCACTTACTCATAATTTCGAAATTCTTCCATCAATATTTTTGAGAATAATATTTTCAACTGTAGCTTTTATATCATTTAAAGCTTGTGTGTTTCCAGAATAGGTTTGCTCATATGTATCATAAGCTATCCTATACATTAGTCTAGTACCTCCAGAAACATCCAATCACTTCCTAAAATGAGTAACTCAATCTCAAAGAAGAGAGAATTTTGTCCCCATTTTTTCACTATCAAAAGTCCATCAAGTGAAAAATACAAAGAAAACTGAAATTAAAATCACAATACCATAGATAATCCTACGTTCATTCCAAAACGATTTCATGAAATTATGCACAAAAAAGTAAAATAAAAATTCTTAATTTAAGAATAATTGACTATATATTTTTTTTTATAAAAAACAAGGAAAAACAAGAAAAGTACAAAGAAATTTTGTATTAATTTATTATATATAAAATTTTTTGAGTATATATTATATGTAACTTTCCTGTTTGAGTTCTATTATTTCATACTTTTGCAAAATTTTTAATGTGGCACGTGTGTCTCCCATAGCTCTATGAGCTCTTTCGTTGGTAATTCAGAAATATTCACAGATTGTTCAAAGTTTCTTATTTGGTAAGTCAGGTAATAATTTTCTAGCAATTTTTAATGTACATATTGTTTGATTTTCAAGGTATGTTCACATACATTTATAGTGGTAATAACTTAAAAATCTGAAGTCAAAGCTTACGTTATGTCATACTATTATGGCATTTCATAAAAATTCATCAAATTTTGGCATTACTTCGTTAATAGTAGGAGCGTCAGCGACCATCTCATTTGTAATTCAAGTGAGTCTAACTATTCAGTTTGGAATGTGCCTCTCTGGATTTACTAATGTCTGAAATTCATCTATAATTTCTCAAGCCTTACATTTAATAGCAGCGATTTCAGTGATTCATTCTCTGTATGGAGTCAATCATGTAGTTTCTAGATCGAGTACTACATATTCAGAATTTTTTAAATCTTCTAGCATTGTTTTGGTATTATTAAATTAATCTATACGCTTAAACATTCATGTTTGAGATTGTGTTTGGGATGATGTATTTTTTTGAATTGGAGTAACTTGAGATGTAGATGATTGTGATATTTGGTTGCTCTTCTCTGCTGAAACTTTTGGTTGAGAATAGTATTGTTTTGTTGTGATGCTGTTTGCGCTCTTTTCAATTCTTAAATTTTGTAAATATGCTTTTTTAATTTCGTTTACATTTAGTATTGTCTTATGTTGTGATTCTAATATGCTGGTTAATATGTTTTTATCACTCCATTTACGTTTTCAGAAGTTTGTGAGCTGAACTTGTTCATGTCCTTTACCACATGAAACTACGATATCTCATTTTTTTGTAATTTCCGTGGCAAATTGTAGTGCATATTTTCTTTCTGGTATAACAAATACTTTCTTTTTTGCTGGGTATCATTTTTCTTGGATAGATTTTGATAATTGGTTTAAAATGCTGAGTCTATTCTCAGTATCTGGATCATCATCTGTAAATATTATAATATCTGAATATTTTACGGCAATTTCTCACATAATTGGACGTTTCTCTTTATCGCGATTTCATGGAGCTCCACAGATTGTTATTAATCTTCATTCTCATTTTCTAGATGAAGCAAAACTTAAAGTTTTTTCTAATCAGTCTGGGGTGTGTGCAAAATCTACAAAATATTTTATTCATTCTGTATAAACAGGTTCCATTCTTCATGATACTCATTGAAATCATTCTATTGATTTTAGTGCAGATTGAATGGATAATCATAAGGCAGCTGCTACAGAGATGGCTCACATTATATTACAGATATTGTATGATCAAATTAACTGCGTTGTTCATGAGAATTTTTGTCCAAGGTAAGAAAATTCAAAATATGTTCACTCAAATCATTCTTCTATTTTTGTGGCTTTGATTACGGCAGAATTGTATATTCAATAAGAAATCTTTTGATCAAAAGCCATTTCTTCAAACCATTTTTTACCGATTTTATCATCAACGCAGAATGCAGCATATTTTTTATCTTTTCAATTGGTTAGCACATATTTGAATAATTTTTTCTTAGCGTCAGCATAGTTGTCCATAGTTTTGTGGTAATCTAAGTGATCTTGTGTGATGTTTGTAAGTACAGCAAAATCAAATTTGATTCATTCGAATCTGTACTGATCTAATCATTGAGAACTAGTTTCCAAAACTGCTATTTTACATCATGATTCTTTAGCTGAAGCTAAAGTTTGTTGTAAATCAAAACAATCTAGTGAAGTCATTTTTTTCGTATTTTCCATAATTTGATTTCAGATTTTTATATTGGCAGTACTGATAGCTACAGTAGGAGCTACATTTTCATTTAATATTTTGTGTAATAGGTTCACTACTGTAGTTTTCCCATTGGTTCATGTTACTCATATAACGAAGAAATCTTTAGATGGATTATTATAAAATAATTCACTTGTTGCAATCTTTGCACGGGCTTTTTTATATGCTTGATAGAAAAAACTATCTTTTATAGTTTCATAGATTTTATCATAGCAAATAATCTTTTTGATAAGTTTTTTCATCACAGATATGAATTTTTCCATTACACAGTGTACATATAATAAATTAATTATTTCATATAATCAGCAATTTCTGAAATTTTAATTCTTTTTTGTTCCATTGAATCTCTATCTCTGATAGTTACAGTTTCTCAATCCTCACAGCTTTGTTGGTCAACAGTAATACAGAAAGGAGTTCAGATTTCATCTTGTCTTCTGTATCTTTTCCCGATAGCTCCATTATCATCATATTCACAGAAATAATTCTTTGATAAATTATGAAAAATCTCTTCAGCGATTTCTACTTGCTTTTCATCTTTCTTTACCAAAGGCAAAATAGCAAATTTGATTGGAGCGATGTTTTTGTGGAAATGTGCAACTGTCCTAGTTTCTTTTTCTCAGTTACCATTTGTGTATTCTTCTTCATCATAAGCATCAATCATTGCAGTTAATACAGCTCTAGTTAGTCCCCAAGATGGTTCTACACAATGAGGAACATATCTAGCTCCAGTCATTGGATCAGTATATTGCATATCTCTTCCACTGAATTTCATGTGTTGCTGTAAATCGTAATCTGTTCTATATGCGATTCACTGTAATTCTCACCATCCCCATGGGAATAAATATTCAACATCCCAAGTTCATTTTGAGTAGAAAGCTAATTCTTTTGGATCGTGCTCACGGAAACGTAATTTATCTTTATTGATTCAGATTTTTTCAATCCACCGTTCTTCACAAGTTTCTTTCCAGTTTTGTAGCCATTCTAGTCATTTTTTCTCATCATTTTCACAGAAGAATTCAATCTCCATTTGTTCAAATTCACGTACACGGAATAGGAAATTACCTGGAGTGATTTCATTTCTGAATGATTTTCCAACTTGAGCTACTCAGAAAGGAATTCTCATTCTAGTAGTATCTAGGATATTTTTGAAGTTTACGAAGATTCATTGAGCAGTTTCTGGGCGTAAGTAGATATCTTTTCATTCTCAATCAATTACTCACTGCTGAGTTTTGAACATTAGGTTGAATTTTTTTGGTTCTGTCCAGTCACAGCTTCCACATTTAGGGCATTTTACTTTAAATTCAGATAGGAAAGCGGTTTGTTGGTCAAATGTCCAAGCTTCAGGTGTAAGTGAATCAGCTCAGATTTTTGATTGGATTTCATCTAATGTTAATTTATTTTTGGCGATATAGTCTTCGATAAGTTTGTCAGCTCTATCTCTGTATTTACATTTACGACAGTCTACTAAAGGGTCAGAAAATGAAGATACGTGTCATGAAGCTTCCCAAACTTTTGGATTCATAAGAATTGAAGCATCCAATCCGACCATATCTTGACGTTCTTGAACGAAATGTTTCCACCATGCATCTAAAATATTTTTGCGTAATTGAGCACCGTAAGGTCCTAAATCCCAAGCATTGGCTAGTCATCCATAAATATCTGATCATGGGAAAGCAAAGGCTCTTCTTTTTGCTCGAGCGACAATTGAATCTAGAGAATAATCCATAACTAAATTTTAAAATTATTAAAAATCTGACTTAAATTATAAGATTTGATTTGTTAAAGTAAAGGGAAAGTGATTAAAATAAATTTTGTAATGTGTTTTATATTATGTTATATTTTAGTTCTTGGGTTAAAATTTTAGTAAAACCTTTTTTATCGTAAAGAAATAGCTTTCAGGTTGAGCATTCCCACTTTTGATATCATAATCTATGTCTACAATATTTTTAAATAAATTTTGAATCAGATTTCTTTTTTCTTTTAGAAGTGATAATTTTTTGGTTATATTAATTATTGCCCGTGGATTTTGTTTTAATTCGCTTGCTATTTCTTTGGAATCTGTAATTCAATGATCAGCATAATCCAAAACAAATAAATAATTTCTAAGTCACCAAGCAAATGAACCATTTACTGCATTTCGATCTAATCCATCATCCTGCAATCATTGAATAAATTTGATAGCAGATTTTGTATCAGTCAAAGCTAGATCCAAAAGCTGAAAAATATCTTCCTCTATCATTCCAAAGCATACCTCATCTATAACTTTGGATGTAATCTCATCATTATAATATTTTTTCCAATATCTCAATTTATCTATTTCTGATTCTAAACGGAATTGATCGTTTCATGTTTTATGAATCAAAGCCTGAATGACTTTCGAATCTAAATTTAAATCTTTTGAATTTTCTTTCACAAAATTAGGCAATTCACGTTCAGATAATGGAGTAAAGACTTTTATAAGCTTTTGGGATGGATTTTCTTTATCCAATTTATCAAATCGTTTATAAAAGCGACCACGCTTATCAGGTTTATATGATACACAGATTAAGAGAACTTCGCTAGGAAGTGGATAATTCATAATGTCTTCGGTTAATTTTTCAATTTCATCAGCTTTGATTGCATTAGATTTTTCTGTATCTAGAGGAACTCCATAAATAATAATTAATTTATTCGTAACAAAAAATCCTCCACTAAAAATTGTTTGCTTAATTTGTCCATAATCTCGATTTTCACGATTAAACGAAAAAATACTATCTGCTCCATTTTTTTGAGCAAACATATCCTTCCACCTTTTGAGTTCTTTATTTAATGTATAAGTATTCTCTCACGTAAAAAGAAAGATTTTCTTTGGAGTTTCTTCTGCCATTCAATCAAAAACTGAAAATAAAAAGCTGACTCTTTTAATTTATGTTTTTGTGGTATACATTCAAGTATTTAATATAATTATGGCTAATAAATATTTAGATAATTCTTGAAATTTATATTGTAAAAGCATTATTCACTAGAATTAAAAAAATGAATTAGTATAATTTGTTGTCGTTTATCTTGTCTTAATATCTTATGAAATTAGTGGTTTGACTTGGGAATCCATGACAGTGATATAAGGCTACTCGCCATAATATCTGAGCTACTATGCTTGAAAGATTTTTGGATTGGGAAAAAGTTTGAAAGCTAAAATATGACAATAAATGGAAAGCTGAGGTCTTGATTACGGATCACTTTTGAGATAAAGTGATATTCTGTTTCCCTCAAACATATATGAATTTAAGCTGAGAATCTGTATGACCATTAGCTAAATTTTACAAAATAAAATTTGAAGATATCTTGGTACTTCATGATGAAATAGATTTTGTAGTTGGAAGAGTAGCTTTTAAAAAATGATGAAGTGCTGCATGACATAATGGACTAAAAAGTATAATTTCAAAACTTTGAACAAATGATTTTCGACGTATCAGAATCGGAGTAGGAAGGCCTGCAACTTCGAATATGGTGGCTGATTATGTGCTTTCCACATTCAAGCCGAATGAGAAAGAATTAATGGATGAGAAATTTGATGAAATTTCAGATTTTATTTTATGATTTTTGAAAAATGTTCATTAAAAACGATGATTTCCAGAATGTTAATAATAAAATGGAAATTATATTAGTAGATGAGAGTGATAACCAGATTTGATTCTGAGAGAAAATGGATGTCCATAAGAGATGACTTTTGCATAGAGCTGTTTCGATTTTGATTATAAATAAGAATTGAAAAATGTTATTGCAACAAAGAAGTATGAACAAGTATCATTGTAGCTGAATGTGGAGTAATGCAACATGTACACATCCATTACCTAACGAAAATAATATAGATGCTGTTCATAGGAGATTAAAACAAGAAATGTGATTTGATACAGAGTTAAGAGAAATATTTGAGTTTCATTATACTACTCAATTTGGTAATTGATTAACTGAAAATGAATATGATCATGTATTTTTGTGATATTATGATGGGGGAGTCTTCCCAAATCCAGAGGAGGTTCATGGCTATAAATGGATTTGAATAGAAGAATTAAAAAAAGATGTAAAAAAGAATTCTGAGGTTTATACACCACGATTTAAAATTATATTGGAGAAGTATTTTTTGTTGAGTTTATAATTGTTAATAACTTTACTCTAATAGTTATTTAATGTTTTCACATTATTTATTTTTGTATTTTTCTTA
>Ga0247609_10001768_pt1 | contig 24545 bp, 31 predicted proteins | sample 172DNAGHGlowgp2_FD_193487 | JGI IMG/M metagenome (GOLD analysis project Ga0247609, IMG submission 193487) | Sheep rumen microbial communities from Palmerston North, Manawatu-Wanganui, New Zealand - 1728 DNA GHGlow gp2 | ecosystem: Host-associated > Mammals > Digestive system > Stomach > Rumen ...
ATCGACGCCGCGATGGCGCAGGACGCCTATCGCATCCAAGGCAACACCATCACGGCCAAGGACGAGACGGGACTGCTCTACGGAGCCTACGCCCTGCTGCGTGGCGAGACGGGCTACTCCGCGCCCCAATGGCCGCTGCGCATCCTGAACCACTGGGACAACCTCGACGGCAGCATCGAACGCGGCTATGCAGGCAAAAGTATCTTCTGGGAGACGTCCTCTGGGAAACAAATAGACGACAATACGCCAGTTCTCGAACGAAGTGAGGTTCTCCCCCTGACGGGGGAGCGGAGAGAGCTCCTGATCAATTATGCCCGCGCCAACGCCAGCATAGGCATCAACGGCACGGTGTTGAACAACGTCAATGCCTCACCGAAGATGCTCTCGGCACCCTATCTGCAGCAGGTGAAGGAGATCGCCGCCATCCTGCGACCTTACGGCATCAAAGTTTATCTCTCCGTGAACTTCGCCTCGCCCATGGCATTGGGAGGCCTCAAGACCGCCGACCCGCTGGACAAGCAGGTGGCAGCGTGGTGGAAGGCCAAGGCCAAGGAGATCTACAGGCTGATACCCGATTTTGGAGGCTTCCTCGTGAAGGCCAACAGCGAGGGGCAGCCGGGACCTGGCGACTACCACCGTACACACGCCCAAGGCGCTAACATGCTGGCCGATGCCGTGAAACCCTACGGCGGCATCATCATGTGGCGCTCGTTCGTCTATGGCGCCAACCACAAGGGCGAGGACCGCGTGAAGCAAGCCGTGTCGGAGTTCGTAGGCGACGATGGCAAGTTCCGCGACAACGTCATCCTGCAGTCGAAGAACGGTCCCCTGGACTTCCAACCCCGCGAGCCGTACGCCCCTATCTTCGACAACATGCATCGCACACCGCAGATGGCAGAGCTGCAGATCACGCAGGAATACCTTGGGCAGTCGCGCCACCTCGTCTATCTCGCCCCCATGTGGCAGGAGTTCTTCGGCTTCGTCAGCCCCAACCGCCTCGTGGGCATCGCCGGCGTGGCCAACATCGGCATGGACAGGAACTGGTGCGGCCACCATTTCTCACAGGCCAACTGGTACGCCTTCGGCCGCCTCGCCTGGAACCCACGCCTGACGAGCGAGGAGATAGCGAAGGAGTGGATAAGGCAGACGTGGGGGAAGACACACGCGGCTCTTCTCTCCATGATGCTCCGCAGCCGCGAGGCATGTGTCGATTACATGATGCCATTGGGCCTGCACCACATCTTTAAGTTCGATCACCACTACGGCCCTGAGCCCGACGGCTTCAAGGCCGACTATCCTCTCGAATGGTGTCCCGTCTATTATCATCAGGCCGACAGCCTGGGCATAGGCTTCGAGCGCAGCCACATCGGCACGGATGCCACCTCGCAGTATGCCGAGCCCTACCGCTCGCTCTACGATGACCTCCGCACCTGTCCCGAGGAGTACCTGCTGTGGTTCCACCACGTCCCCTGGACCTACCGCATGAGGAACGGCCACACGCTATGGGAGAACATACAGGAACATTACAACCATGGTGTCGCCGAAGTCGAAGACTTCGTTCGCATCTGGCAGGACGCCAAGCCCTTCATCGACGACCAGCGCTGGCAGGAGACCAACGACCGCCTGCTGCATCAATTAGACAATGCCCGTGAGTGGCGAAAGGTTTGCCTCGACTATTTCCGCACGTTTGCCGAAGGGAAATGAGGGAATAGTCGTTGCAGCATGGACGAACAGGGCGTCGTCCATGGGATGAAAGGAGATGAAGGGGGAGGGGTTAGAGGGTTGGGAGGAAGGGACGGAGGCAGGAGCTCCATCATGTCAAAATGAACGGACAGACGATGCTTCTCTATCTCCTCAGTATGTGTAATGATGTAAGGCATTCTAGACTTATTGCGTTGGAAATATACAAATAATCCTCGAAGTCACAAAAGATTCGGGGATTAATATGATTTACAGCATAGTATTTTTTCATGACCGTAAGTATCCGATAAATTACCCGTTGTAGCAGTTGTAGTTTTGCAGTACCTTTGCCCCCGCAATAGTACACACAACTACAACTGTTACATTTATGACCCAAGAAGAATTTTTGGCTTATGGCTCAATTTGCAGGGTAAAATGTCAATTCTGTAAATAAATATCAAGAAAAACACCGGGGGGGGCGGCGTCGCCAAGGGGGCGAGAAGCCCCTGACGAGACAAAAAGATTACCTGTTTTGCTTTAGACGATGCTTAAGCAAATCAAACGTAATGTAAAGATATTTGCGAGAACAAAATTTTGAATTGCTCAAAACACCAGTGTATATCAGCATTTGAGACTTGTCTCACCCTGCAAAATGAGCTATAAGTCGATATTTGAGCTATCAGTTGAGCGAAAACGTACTTGTGTTGATGCATATGCAAACCATTTTGGCTGCAAAGATACAAAAACAAGTCCGTTGACTCGAAAAATCACTGTAACTAACTATATTTCTATCATTTCAGAGAGCACTTAGCGTTTTTTTGTGGACTGCAATGATATTGTATAGCTGATTATTCTTTGTATAAAGCATTGATTTCTGTTTGAGATAGAACGCGATTGTATATGCGTATGTCATCGATGTAACCATAAAAAGGAGCATCGGTAGTTGTGCTAAAGTCAGATATTCCGATGTGTAAATCATCGGTAATGCTACATTTATACGGGGCATTCATCCGTCCATACACCATTGAATGGCCATCGAGATAGACGGCAACAAGATTTTCTTGGACTGTGACAGTAAACATATGCCATTCACGTGATGTAGGTTGCTCGTCCTCGTTATCGAAAAGCGGAACACGATAGTTGGATTTTTCAGAATCTGTGATATACAAATGGTTGTATTCAAGCGAGAAGGCCCCGACATTATCTCTCTTGCCTCGTTGAATGATGGTGCCGTCGCCTCGAGATGGTGAAAGGTTATATGCCCAAGCGTTGATGGTGAAATTGTTCAATCGTAGCGCCGAAGAGTAGGGTACTTGGACATATGTGTTGGACACCCCAGTAAAACCACAGGCATAGGCATCGGACTTACGTGAAGACGTCATGAAGATGCCGCCTCTGAACTCGCCGTTCAAGTCGTTGCCGCTTATGTCGTTGGCATTACCTTCGAAGGGATAGTATGCCACGAGTCCCGTTTGGGGCAAATTGTCAGTAGGCTTTTTCTCGTCACCCTTGTTGGGGGCGTCTGGATCTTTATCGCCGCCGAAAAAATATTGAGCGATGAAGTCTGCGTTCTCGTTCTTATCGCAGGCTGCGAATAAACATGTAGCAGCAAATAGTATTATTAGTTTTTTCATATTCGTTCAAAATATCTTTATCAATTGTTGTATTCTTATAGCGGAGCCTGTTATTGTCTCAATGTTATTATTACCAGATTCGACCCGTCTCTCGTTTTTTATTGTACTTAAATAATACATATTGAGCCTTAATGACATCATCTAAATTCGTGTACCCTGTTCCAGAAGTGATATTATATCGCTTTTTATCAACACTGCGACTAATCCAAGCTTTCCCAACATCTGGATCGCTAAAAAGGATGTCGCGGTGTTCCCAACCCGTCTTTCCTCCATAACCAAGAGGTAGTACAGTATCCTCCTCCCAGTCGCCTATCCACTCGTATTCTGGCATCGGTATATTCTCAATGTCAACAGATACTTCATACTCCTTTTCTTCCTCTTCTTCTTCCTCCTCCTCCTTGTCATCATCATTATCCACATCTTTTTCCCTACTTGAATACGAAGATGAATATGAGCGGTTCTTGGATTCGCGGAGGATGCGAGCCCACTCGGCATCCCATGAAGACTGATGATACTCCTGATTCCGGAACCAGTCTACTGCCTTAACGTTTGGCATGCCGTTGACAGCCATCTTGAGCCATTCGTTTTGCTTCGTGAGTTGCTCTTTTGTTGGTTTTCGATCCGTGATAACAGGTGTTATCTGTATGTTATTCAATCGTACTTCTGATGTTGCTTTAAACAAATCTGCGAAGTTTATGCCTGCCTCTCTCACTCCTGTCTGCTCTTCGCCTATGGCAAGCAGTATGGCGTATGGCATGGTTTGTCCTGCCATCAGACTTGGCATAGTATAGTCTGTTATTGTGAGACGGCCAATATTTTTCTCTGGCATTGGCGTACCTGTAAGTTTTCCTAAGAAGTTGAGCCCTTTGCCTATGAGACCTTCATCGACGATGCTAACTTTATATATGCAGTCGGCTGTTACGATCAGTTCAACGGGCATGTCGAACTTAGTGGGGTTCTTCACTTGTCCATAGATGAGGAACTGTAGTCCGCCCTCTTTTTTTACGATTCCTGCCGCGTAGATAGACTTTTTCCATCGCTCATATTCCTCGCTGGTGGATGATTGCCATTCTGTGGAGACAATAGATACATTCTTAATCTCCTCTTTCAGCATGTCATTGACGAATCCGTTGAAGTAGTTGCCATCGAGGCCAGCCTTTTTGGCATAAGACTGAGTTACGATTTTGCCGGCTTGGGCGATAACGTCTCTTCCCTTGGGATAGAGACTGTTGGCAAGTTTCCAAGCTTTGTTGGCAAGTTCCCTCTTCTTGTTTTTAAAGGTCAACCAAGCATATTTATTGTTGAATGCGTCAAGTTGACTCATATTCTTATACGTGCCCATGTCGCGGATCCCTATATAATAATTCTCTCTGATTTTATCAGAAGCTCTGGACAGATCTGTTTGTGTGAGGTTGAAAGTCTTTCCGTAAGTCGTTGAAAGTTTGCGCACATCCGCCGTTGATGCTGTTGTGCGAAAAGCGTTTATGACAACGGTTTTATTCATCTTGGAATTTGGATACTTACTATGGAAATCAATGGCGTTTTGCGGAGTGCTTACCACCGAAGCATAAAGGCCCTCAACCTCTGAGTCAGGCTTAGGATATTTCTTTAGAGCCTCAGTCAGTTCTTCGAAGGTTGGGCTTTCGTTGATGTATCTGTTTTTTAACTTTTGGGCGTGTTCAGTATTTGGATACAATTCTAGAACATGGGGAAGATCGTTGCGCCTAAGTTCAGATAACGCTTTGACTACAATCTTCTCTGAATTCAAACTATTTGGGAAAGCCTTGGCAAAGTCCTCGACGTCGCCGATGTTTTTCACGATGTAGTTCTGCTCAGCTACGGTATTGATGATTCTAATCCTGCTATCAGACGCATTTAATAATAAATACTTATCACCGAAAGCCTTATTAACCCAAGCTTGCTTATTGTCGGCGCTCTTCAAACTACCATATTTACCTACTACATTAGATACGTAAGAAATGCCCGTGCCTACAAGGGCGCCAAGGAGCACACTACCAACATGGGAACTTTCCTGACCGTCAGCGGTCTGTTTGATATATGGGTCGACGATATATCCTGCAACGCCACCTACGACTGGCATGCCAAATTCGAAGACATATCCTATTGCACTGCGTTTTTTCTTGTATTGAGGATTTTCAACGATGATACGTTGATTATAATCGGCATCACTAATGTAGGATGCTGTAGGTTGTAGGGTCGCACAAGAGGTGGTAAGTATGGCAATTACCAAAGTCCATACAATATTGAATGACGCTCTTCTCATGATTGTTTAAAAATTATACCCCGCTCCAATGTTTATGGTGCGGAAGAGTTTGTTACTACTTTTAGGTAAAGTCTGTTTATATTCAAATAGGAAGAAAATGCCAAACGGGATTCGAATACGTGTTCCTGCTTTAAAAATGGCACTTCCTGTTCCTGCTGCAATATTGTCGCCCCATTTTAGTGACGATGTTTGATAGCCGATGCCAACATAAGGCGCTACATAATTAGAGATTTTGCCGATATAAGGTAACACAAAAGCATCGGCATATATTTCAAAGCCGGCATGGGTGACGGAGTTTACACCAGAATCGGTAAGTGAAGATACATCAAAAGACGTGTAGAATCCAGTAACTTCCAACGCTAATGGACGTAAGACGATGTAGGAATATGAAATCTCAAAACCAGTTCCTCTTTCAATATAGCCTTCTTGGGCATATTGGTAATAGTTGTTGTTGAGAAACTTTTCAAAACGAGCAGAAGCATAGAGTGCACTGCGTCCAAATGCCTTCAAACCACGTGCAGGGTTAGAGTCATGGATTCCGCTTGATAGCTCGACTCTATATTTTTTCTCTTGAGCGGCGGCAGGGAATGCCAGTAATAGAATGAAAACAGCCATTAGGCATCTTGCTCTCTTGACTTGATGCCAATGATTTTCACAATTTATAAACCTCATATTAGTTAATTTGTTATGGTAAAGTGCTATACTTGGTATATTGCGGGACAAAGATAAGGATTATCTAGAAAACTTCAACATAATTAGGCACTTTTTTCAAAAAAACGAATATTTTTCTAAAGAATAATGCAAAATAAGGGCTCTAATAATGAAACAGCTTGCTAAAAACCCGTTGTTTACAGGTCTAAAAAGGCAGATGGTAAGAATGTACCGCCTTGCCTGATTATAGTGATTCGTGATTACAGCTTGAACGAAAGCTTGGGGCTCAGGGGATGAAGAAGTTAGGGGGAGGGCTTAGAGGACGCTGACGAGGCGTGAGAAGAGCCAGATGTCCTCGGGATGGGTGATCTTGAGGTTGACGCGCTCGCCACGGGATTTGTAGAGGGGCCACCGGCCTAATTCGGCCATGAGGGTGTAGAGGGATTGGGAATCGGTGATGCCGCGTGCCTCAGCTTCGTGAAAGACGCTGACAAGGGCGGAGAGGCGGAAGGTGTGCGGTGTTTGTGCTCCCCAGAGTTGCTCGCGGGGTATCATGCTGGTGGCCTTGACGTTGTCGCCCGTCATGTAGGCTTCCTCGCCTTGCATGGCGGCAATGGCGTTGCCATGGCGCTGGCAGACGGCAACGGCATCGGCGATGATGGCAGAGGAAACGAGAGGGCGGACGCCGTCGTGGACGAGGACGATGGGGTCGGAAGGGGAAGAGGAGAAGAGGGAGGCGAGGGTGGCGACGCCATTGCGGATGGAGGTGTGGCTGGTGTCACCGGCGGAGACGGTGTCGCGGAATTTGGTGAAGGCGAGTTCGGTGGCGGTGCGGCGGACGAGGTCGGCCCATTCGTCGCGACATACGACATAGATGTCGTCGATGAGGGGATGACGGTCGAAGGCTCGCATGGTGTAGGCGAGGATGGGTATGCCTTCGATTTGCACGTATTGCTTGGGTATGCTCTGTGCGGCACGGGTGCCTTCGCCGCCGGCGAGGATGAGGGCTATGGTGTGGGGTTTGTTCATGACTGGGAGGGGATGGAGTCCGACGGGGGAGCATCGGGAGCGGTGGATGGGGTGAGGTATTGGGTGGTGATGTCGGTGCAGAGTTGCTCATGGCGGCTGCGCAGGCGGAAGAAGATGATCTGCAGGACAATGGCCTCAAAGAGGAAATATACCCAGACGATGTCGAGGAGGGCGGTGAGGTAGAGGACGGCGATGCGCAGGTCGAAGGTGAGGGCTTGGCAGGCTGGCATCATGGGACGGCTGCGACGGAGGAAGGCTTCGCGGAGCGAGGGAGAGGGGGAGGGAGCGGCAGGAGCGGAGGGAGTGGTGGCGAATACGCCGCCCACCGAACCGGCGGAAGTGGGGGAGAGGAGATGGTTGAGCATCTCTTGGCAGCGGGGCGTCATGTGCTCCTGGCGGAGTGTATAGCGGATGTAGAAGAAGAGGTAGAGCTTCTCAAACCAGGCGGAGGAATGCCAACGAAGTGAGTCGTAGCGCTGGCGGAGGAGATGGCTGCGGTCGAGCTCGCTGCGGGCTGGGCCGAGCTGGAAGAAGAGGTGGAGGTTGCGGTAGTAGTCGGCAAGGTTGGCTTGGCGGATGTGGCACCAATAGCCGGCGTAGGCCCCGAGCAGCCAGCCCCAGATGCCCCATGTGGGGGTGAGGCGTATGGCGAGGGCTACGTAGATGAACTGGAACCATACGTCGCCAGCGAAGCCGTCGAGGATGCGTCCGACGAGGGTCTTCTTGCCGGTCATGCGGGCGAGCTGGCCGTCGGCACAGTCGAACCAGTTGGCCACGACGAGGAGGGCGACGGCGATGATGTTGCTGACGAGGTCGTGGCGGACGAAGAAGAAGGCTGAGGCGGCGCCGAGGACGATGCTGATGAGGGTGACGGCAATGGGGTGGACGTGGAGGACACGGAAGAGTTGTGCCCATAGGTATCCTGGGGTGCGTGTGAAGATGAGTTCGAAGGTGCCTTCGGTGTCAGCCTTCATCGTTGCGCGTACGTTATCGAGTAGTTTAGACATGTGTCAATATGGTTATGCCGCGACAAAGTTACACAATTATATGAATAAGAAGAAAGGAATGGGCGAAAAGATGATGTTTTTTGTCAAAAGTTGCGAACGGGGTTGTCAGAACTTGCGAAAAGTGAGTGTGGTGTCGGCGCTTTCGAGGGTGAGGTTGTGCGGGTCGAGGCGTCGGATGCGATAGCGGGCGTCGGTGGCGTGTATGCCCCAGGCATCGAAGAGGCCCTCGTGCATCTCGGCGGGTGTGATCCATTCGTCTTTGTTGTTATCGACGGCATACTTCGAGGGGTGCACGAAGTCGTAGAAGAGGAGGGAGTCGGCGGTGTGGGTGAAGTGGGAGAAGAACTGGCGGCCGCGCTGTACGTTGTTCCATTGCACGAGGTGGAGCTGTATGCTCATATAGACGGCTTGGGAGCGGGTGTCGCGGGTGGAGTCAGGGGTGGTGATGGAGGTGAGCTGCCACATGCCGTCGAGGTCGCCGTTCATGGGCATCTTGTCGCAGGAGGGGAGGAGGAAGGTAAGGAGGACAAGGGCGAGGGGAAGGGAGCTGCGGCGAATACGCCGCACACCCGACATGAGGGAGACGGGAGAGGGGAGGGGGAGGTGTGGGTGTTGCAATAGAATTGCAACAGAAGAGACGGGACGCATGACGGAGTGGGGGTTAGGGTTTAAGGGATAAGGCTTTGGAGATGGTGAGCTGGGCACCGAAGGAGTTGCCGATGAGGTCGCCGTGGTCGAGGCCGAGGGCCAGGGAAATTTGAAGGTCGGAGGCCCAGTGGCGCTTGCCTTTGAAGGTAGGGGTGGAGGGATAATCAAGGCTGGAGGGATGCTCAGGGGAGGAGGGCTGATCCTTGAACGTAGGGGAGAAGGGCTGATTAGGGGAGGAGGGTTGAGCCTTGAAGGTAGGGGTGGAGGGACGATGAGGGGAGGAGGGCTTGCCTTTGGCGGCGGGTCGGGGACGGAAGGTGAGCTCGGCCATGGCGTAGCGCTGGCGGAGGATGTCGGGGAGGGGGCTGGCGTAGCTGCCCCAGTTGCGGGTGAAGGAAGCCTTGGCGCGCCAATGCCATTGGGGCGAGGGGTCGCCGGAGAGAGCTATGTGCCAGGCTTTGACGCGATTGTTGTAGATATGGAGGACGTGGCTGTGGCCGAAGGCGTCGGTGTAGAGGGGCGAGGTGATGAAGGGGTTGCCGATGGGAAGACCGTAGTTCAGCCATCCGGCGTAGAGGTTGTGGTTGTAGTAGTTGTCCCGTCCTGCTACCTTCTCGGGAAAGTTGGGCGTGGGGTCGTGGAAGATAGGTCCTGTCTGGTCGGTGGACGACATGAATTCTACCACAGCCGTGGTGAGGTACGGATTGCGTGGCACGGTGACTTCGCCGCCGATGAGCATGTCGCGTATGCCGTACTGCACGGTGAGCATGGAGTGGTCTTCGAAGAAGCGTTCCCAGTAGGCACGTGCCTGCCACGTACTGCCGTGGTAGCGCAGCTGCATGATGTAGCTGCCGAGGGTGTTGCCAGCGACGTTGGGGTTGCTGCCGTCGGTGTTGTCGGAACCTTGTTGGGTGAGTGCCTGCCAATAGGCTTTGAGGCCCGAGTTGTAGTGGTAGTTGGCCTTGGCGCCGTCGTTGACGCGTTGGCTTTGTATGTTGTAGCAGTCGCCTCCGAACTGCGTGGCCATGCGGAGTCCGAACTCATAGGTGAGGGGGAAGATGTCCTTGCGTCCGAAGAGCCAGTAGAGCGCCTTCTCGTGGTATCTGACGTGGCGTGCGTAGCGCTGTCCTTCGTTGACGTAGCCTTCCTGCCAGCGTCCATCGGTCATCCATCCGAAGGAGCCGAAGATGCGCCATTGCCACCATCCTCGTGTCCACGGGAAGGGGAACCAGTCGATGTCGAGCCGCACCTGGGGGATGGGGCGTGCGTTGATGCCGAACGTCAATTCTCCGGACGCCAGCTCGTGGTTCTGCGTCTCCATGGGCTGTTGCTTGGCACCGATGGTGAGTCGTATCTTTTTCCATGCGCCTTCGACGTAGGCTTGCTGTAGGATGCCCGTGCGTTCGTGGTTGTAGGCGACGGCGAGGTCGAGGCCGTAGCCGAAGCGCCAAGTGCGCGACGAGTCGTTGATGATGTCGCGCTGCAGGGAGGCACGGAGGTAGGCCGAGGAGGGTCGCACGCTGCCGAGGCCGTAGCGGTTGGCGGTGAGCCAGAGCGGTGCGAACTGACCTGTGGAGGCTGTGGCCGAGGCTTCGACCGTCGCGATGGTCTCGCGCAGGAGGTCGCGGCCTAAGGTGTCGGGCTCCGAGGCGGCGGAGGGGACGCCGATGAGGGCGAGGAGGATGAGCAGGAGGGCTATGATGTGGCGCATCTGTAAGTCTTAAGGGTTGGGGTGATAAGTCTTAAGGGTTTTGGCGTTCAGCCTTAAGGGTTTTGCTTGGAAGCCTTAGGGTCCTGGCAGACCTTCATGAGGAGGATGCCGAGGGCTGTGAAGAAGAGCTCGCGAACGCGTATGATGATGGATACGAAGAGTCCCGTTCCGCCGGTGAGCCCGATCTGGGCGGTGGACATGGCGAAGCCGCCTTCGCGGCCGCCCAGCTGCAGGGGGATGAAGAACAGGAGGTTGGCGAACAGCGAGGTGAAGGCGAGGATGAGCAGGCTGTGGACAAAGCCTATCCATCCGCCATCGACGCCGAGGAGCCGGAGGATGAAGAAGATCTCGAGCGACTGCATGATGCGCCCCACGTATTCGAGGAGCAGCGAGGCGTAGAAGGTGCGGCGGCTCTGGGCGTGCAGCTCGGCAATCTGACGGTCGATCTTGCTGAGGTCGTCGGCATGGCTCTCGGCGAAGCGCGTGGCCCAGCCGCGGAGGCCCGGGATGTGGGCTGCCCAGCGGATGGCACGCACCATCATGCCGTTGCGGTAGCCTTTGAGGAAGAGGTAGATGCCGGCGGCGCAGAAGACGGCGGAGAGGCCGAGCACCGTCGTCATCACGGGGTCGAGGGGCATGAGGCAGAGCCAGAGCACGATGGCCGTGACCCAGTACCAGAAATGCGAGAAGATGTGCATCATGGCGAAGAGGACGACGGACGACGTGGCGCGCTGCACGCCGACGTAGGGCGTCAGCTCCATGATGCGGTAGGGCTCGCCGCCGAGGAGACCTACGGGCGTGGCATAGTTCAGCGCGAAGCCCGACACGGTGAGCTTCATGAGCCGCCAGAAGCTGATGGTGACGGGGCCGCTCTCGCTGAGGATGATGCGCCAGGTGAGCGTGTTCATCATGTAGAGCACCACCCACAGGAGGGCGATGACGACGAGCCAGTAGCCTGCCGTAAGGAGGCTGTCCCACAGCATGTTCCAGCTTACGTCGAAGGTGATGAGCATGATCACCACAGCGGCTATGCCGACGACGAAGAGTATGTTTCGAATCTTGTTTCTCATTGTGAATGCGGTGCAAAGATACCATAAAAAGCTTAAACTTCACACATTTTAGCATAAAAGATGCACGTTGATTCTCTCTTTTGACGTACATTTGCCCCCGCAAACTGCAATTTGCACTTTGTTTAACTCAAAAAGAAAGGAAAAAATGAAGAAATTAATGATGCTAACTCTTGCCGCCGTAGCGATGAGCTTTGCGGCCTGCGGCGTTCAGACGCGCAACACCGCAGAACTGGATTCCCTGTCCTTCGACTCGCCTTCGCAGGAAGAGCTTGCGGTGGACCAGGCCAATGCCATCGTGGCACTCTTGCAGGATCAGTTGCAGAATGCCGACTCGGCAGAGGTGAAGGCCATCAGTGATCAGATAGCCAGCCAGGTTGCCGGCTTCGTCGCTGCCGGCGACGAGGAAGCCGCCAACCGCTACACCACCATCATCAGCCAGTTCATCGAGAGCAACGCCGTGAAGCTGCAGCAGGCCGGCGTGCCCGACGCTTTCGCACAGGCCGTAGCCTCGGTGAAGGACATCCCCGCAGCCATCGTGAAGCTGGCTACCCAGACCGCCGAGAAGACCGACAGCGCTGCCGCTGCCGTGCAGAAAGGCGTCGATGCCGTGCCGCAGGCCGTGAAGGAAGCCGTCAAGGAACATGCCGGCGACATCATCGACCAGGTGGCTGCGCAGGCCAAGAAGGAACTCGGCGTAGAATAATCCTCGCGCGCGTACATTATTATTATATTATAAGATATGGCAAATAACAACGAACAACCCAAACCTGGACAAGTGCAGGTGAACATGACGCCCGAAGTGGAGAAGGGCGTGTACTCGAACCTGACGATCATGGGCTTCACGCCCACGGAGTTTATCATGGACTTTGTGTTCCACCATCCCGGCATGCCTCGTGCCAACGTGCAGAGCCGCGTCGTCATGTCGCCCGTTCAGGCCAAGCGCCTCATGCGCCTTCTCGAACAGAACATGGCGAACTACGAAAAGGCCAATGGCATGATCACTTTGCCCGAAGATGTGCAGCCTAAAGGCCCTATTTCGCCCTTCAAAATCAACTGAGAAAGTTAAACTTTCTTAAATTACGCCCTTTTTGGGCTACTTTAATGCCCTCAGTGCAAATTTATGGCCCTGAGGGCATTGTCATTTGAATGTTTTTGCGTACCTTTGCAGCCCGAATGGGCATAGTATGCCCGTTTCCGTCGTGTTTAGACAATAAAATATACAATAATATATCATTAAAAATCAAACATTATGCCTACAATTCAACAACTGGTGCGGAAAGGCCGCAAGGTGCTTGTAGACAAGAGCAAGAGCCCCGCTCTGGACAGCTGTCCCCAGCGTCGCGGTGTCTGTGTGCGTGTCTATACGACCACCCCTAAGAAGCCTAATTCCGCCATGCGTAAGGTGGCCCGTGTGCGCCTTACCAACACAAAGGAAGTCAACAGTTACATCCCCGGTGAGGGTCACAACCTGCAGGAGCACTCCATCGTGCTCGTCCGTGGTGGCCGTGTGAAGGATCTTCCCGGTGTGCGCTATCACATCGTTCGCGGCACGCTCGACACCGCCGGCGTGGCCAATCGCACCCAGCGCCGCTCGAAGTACGGAGCCAAGCGCCCCAAGGCCGCTAAGAAGTAACCAACCACTGACGTCGAGATGACGAGAAGCGAGCGTCGAGAGACCTCGAATCCGAAAATCGCAATTCAGTAAAGAAACATTTTATTAAACTGGTTTTGTGTTGTATAAACGCGGTTGAGTAAATGCCTCGGAGGAGGCGTTGAAGAAAAACAAACGAATACAGCCCAAACGAAAGAGTCTCACACAACAAAATGAGAAAAGCAAAACCAAAAAAACGTTTAGTCCTTCCCGATCCCGTGTATGGCGACGTGAAGGTGTCGAAGTTCGTCAACCACTTGATGTATGACGGCAAGAAGAGCATCTCGTACCGTATCTTCTATGATGCTCTCGAAATCGTGAAGAACAAGATGCAGAGCGAGGAGAAGTCCTCCCTCGAGATCTGGAAGGAAGCCCTCCAGAAGGTCACCCCGCAGGTGGAAGTCAAGAGCCGCCGCATCGGTGGTGCTACGTTCCAGGTGCCTACAGAAATCCGTCCCAGCCGTAAGGAGAGCGTTTCGATGAAGAACCTCATCGCTTTCGCCCGCAAGCGTGGCGGCAAGACCATGGCCGACAAGCTCGCCGCTGAGATCATGGATGCCTACAACGAGCAGGGCGGCGCTTTCAAGCGCAAGGAGGACATGCACCGCATGGCCGAAGCTAACCGCGCTTTCGCCCACTTCCGCTTCTAATTTAAAAAGATTCAATTTCAAGGTAACAAAGCATGGCAAAACAAGATTTGCATCTGACCCGTAACATCGGCATCATGGCACACATCGACGCCGGTAAGACGACCACGTCCGAACGTATCCTCTTCTACACGGGTCTGACACATAAAATTGGTGAAGTGCACGACGGCGCTGCCACCATGGACTGGATGGCCCAGGAGCAGGAGCGTGGTATCACCATCACCTCTGCCGCCACAACGACGTTCTGGAATTGGAACAACAACAAGTACAAGATCAACCTGATCGACACTCCGGGACACGTGGACTTCACCGCCGAGGTGGAGCGCTCGCTGCGTGTGCTCGACGGCGCCGTGGCTGCCTACTGTGCTGTGGGCGGCGTGGAGCCTCAGTCCGAGACCGTGTGGCGCCAGGCCGACAAGTACAACGTTCCCCGCATCGGCTACGTCAACAAGATGGACCGTAGCGGAGCCGACTTCTTCGAGGTCGTGCGCCAGATGAAGGACGTGCTCGGCGCCAAGGCTGTGCCCGTCGTCATCCCCATCGGCGCAGAAGAGAACTTCAAGGGCGTCGTGGACCTCGTCAAGATGAAAGCCCTCTACTGGCACGACGAGACCATGGGCGCAGAGTACAGCGTCGAGGAAATCCCCGCCGACCTCATGGACGAAGCCCAGGAGTGGCGCGACAAGATGCTCGAGACCGTGGCCGAATACGACGAGGCCCTCATGGAGAAGTTCTTCGACGATCCCTCCACGATCACCGAGGATGAGATTCTTGCTGCCTTGCGTGCCGCCACCGTGAGCATGGAGATCACGCCTATGCTCTGCGGCTCCTCGTTCAAGAACAAGGGCGTGCAGACGCTGCTCGACTATGTCTGCGCCTTCCTGCCCAGCCCCTTGGACACGCCCAACGTCGTCGGCAAGAACCCCGACAGCGGCGAAGAAGAAGACCGCAAGCCCACCGAAGACGAGAAAACCTCCGCACTCGCGTTCAAGATCGCTACCGACCCCTACGTCGGTCGCCTGACCTTCATCCGCGTCTATTCCGGTAAGGTGGAGGCCGGCTCCTACATCTACAACCCCCGCTCCGGCAAGAAGGAGCGCGTGAGCCGTCTCTTCCAGATGCACTCCAACCACCAGAATCCCGTGGAATGCATCTCTGCTGGTGATATCGGTGCTGGTGTCGGCTTCAAGGACATCCGCACGGGCGACACCCTCTGCGACGAGGATGCACCCATCGTCCTCGAGAGCATGGAGTTCCCCGATCCCGTTATCGGTATCGCCGTGGAGCCAAAGACCCAGAAGGACCTCGACAAACTCAGCAACGGCCTTGCCAAGCTCGCCGAGGAGGATCCCACCTTCACCGTACGCACTGACGAGCAGAGCGGTCAGACCATCATCAGCGGTATGGGCGAGCTGCACCTCGACATCATCATCGACCGCCTCAAGCGCGAGTTCAAGGTAGAGTGCAACCAGGGCAAGCCCCAGGTGAACTACAAGGAAGCCATCACCAAGACCGTCAACCTCCGCGAGGTCTACAAGAAGCAGTCCGGCGGACGCGGTAAGTTCGCTGACATCATCGTCAACGTAGGTCCCGTGGACGACGACTTCGAAGGCACAGGCCTGCAGTTCATCAACAGCGTCACCGGCGGTAACATCCCCAAGGAGTTCATCCCCTCCGTGCAGAAGGGCTTCGAGAGCGCCATGAAGAACGGCGTGCTCGGCGGCTTCCCCATGGACAGCCTCAAGGTAGAGCTCCTCGACGGATCGTTCCACCCCGTGGACTCCGACCAGCTCTCCTTCGAGATCGCAGCCATACAGGCCTACCGCAATGCCTGCGCACAGGCCAAGCCAGTGCTCATGGAACCCATCATGAAACTCGAGGTCGTAACCCCCGAGGAGAACATGGGCGACGTCATCGGCGACCTCAACAAGCGTCGCGGACAAGTCGAAGGCATGGACACCAGCCGCAGCGGTGCACGCATCGTCAAGGCCATGGTACCCCTGGGCGAGATGTTCGGCTACGTCACAGCCCTGCGTACCATCACCTCCGGCCGTGCCACATCAAGCATGACCTATGACCACCACGCACCCGTCTCCAGCAGCATCGCCAAGGCAGTGCTCGAGGAAGCACACGGACGCGTTGACCTCGTCTAACGGCAGGGCTGCCGAGCAAATGACTCTTTGGCAGCCCCGCCCTGAAAACAAAACAATCGTAAATCGTCATTCACAAAATCGTTAATCAAAATCATGAGTCAGAAAATCAGAATCAAACTGAAGTCCTACGACCACAACTTGGTGGACAAGTCCGCTGAGAAAATCGTCAAGACAGTGAAGGCTACCGGTGCCATCGTGAGCGGACCCATTCCCCTCCCCACCCACAAGCGCATCTTCACCGTCAACCGCTCAACCTTCGTCAACAAGAAGGCCCGCGAACAGTTCCAGCTCAGCAGCTACAAGCGCCTCATCGACATCTACTCCAGCACCGCTCAGACCGTAGATGCACTCATGAAGCTCGAGTTGCCCAGCGGCGTGGAAGTAGAGATCAAAGTGTAGTATAAGATTAGAAAATCAAGAAAGTCCAGACCGTCTAGACCATCTAGAATATCTAGAGCATTTAGAAAATCTGGAAAATCTGGAAATAACCAATTAATTAATTACAGAAATGCCAGGATTATTAGGAAAGAAAATCGGAATGACTTCCGTATTCAGTGCCGACGGCAAGAACGTGCCGTGCACTGTTATCGAATTAGGTCCTTGCGTAGTTACCCAGGTGAAGAACGTTGAGAAGGACGGCTATGCTGCCGTGCAGCTCGGCTTCGAGGAGGCTAAGGAGAAGAACACCACCAAGCCCATGCTCGGACACTTCGCCAAGAGCGGTACAACACCCAAGCGCCACTTGGCCGAGTTCACAGGTTTCGAAGATGTGAATCTTGGAGACACCATCACAGTGGATCTCTTCAACGATACTGCTTTCGTCGATGTGATCGCCACGAGTAAAGGTAAAGGCTTCCAGGGCGTCGTGAAGCGTCACGGCTTCGGCGGCGTAGGCCAGAGCACACACGGTCAGGACGACCGTCTGCGCAAGCCCGGTTCCATCGGTGCATGCTCCTATCCCGCTAAGGTCTTCAAGGGCCTGCGCATGGGAGGACAGATGGGTAACGTCCGCGTGACTACTCACAACCTGCAAGTGTTAAAGGTGATTCCCGAGCACAACCTGCTCCTCATCAAGGGCAGCATCCCGGGTTTCAAAGGTTCAATCGTAAGCGTTATTAAGTAAGATGGAAGTCAGTGTATTGAATATCAAAGGTCAGGATACCGGTCGTAAGGTAGTCCTCGACGATGCCATCTATGGCATTGAGCCCAATGACCACGCAATCTATCTCGATGTCCGCCTCTTCCTTGCCAATCAGCGCCAAGGCACTGCCAAGGCCAAGGAGCGTTCCGAGGTGAGCGGTTCCACCCGCAAGCTCGGCCGCCAGAAGGGCGGTGGCGGCGCACGCCGTGGTGACATCAATTCACCCGTCCTCGTCGGCGGTGGCCGCGTGTTCGGTCCCCAGCCCCGCGACTATGGCTTCAAGCTCAACAAGAAGGTACGTCGTCTCGCCCGCAAGAGCGCCCTCGCCTACAAGGCTCAGGAGAACGCTATCGTGGTCGTTGAAGACTTCACTTTCGAGGCTCCGAAGACCAAAAACTTCGTCGAAGTCATAAATAATCTTAAAGTTGATGGCAAAAAGGCCCTTTTCGTTTTGCCAGGTGCAGATAAAGCCGTATATTTGTCGGCTCGAAACATCGAGCGCGCCAAAGTGATGGCTGCTTCTGCGCTGAACACCTACAAGGTGCTCGACGCAGACGTGCTTGTGCTCACAGAGGGAGCCCTCAGCGTCATCGGTGAAAATCTTAACAAGTAACGGGCAAGACAATTATGGGATATATCATCAAACCCCTGGTCACTGAGAAGATGACCAACATCACGGAGAAGCAGAACAAGTTCGGCTTCATCGTCCGTCCTGAGGCTAACAAGGTCGAGATCAAGAATGAAATCGAGGCACTGTACAACGTTACCGTGGTCGATATCAGCACCTGCCGCTACGCCGGCAAGAACAAGACCCGCTACACCAAGGCTGGCTTGATCAAAGGCCGCACCAACGCCTTCAAGAAGGCTATCGTCACCCTGAAGGAGGGCGAGACTATTGATTTCTACAGTAACATTTAATAAGAAAGATGGCAGTACGTAAATTAAAGCCCACAACACCGGGCCAAAGACACAAGATTATAGGTACATTCGAAGAGATTACTGCATCTGTACCTGAGAAGTCTCTTACTTTCGGTAAGCGCAGCACCGGCGGCCGCAACAACGTCGGTAAGATGACTGTCCGCTACATGGGCGGCGGCCACAAGCGTAAGTATCGCTTCATCGACTTCAAGAGAGAGAAAGATGGTGTTCCCGCAGTCGTGAAGACTATCGAGTACGATCCGAACCGCTCGGCTCGCATCGCCCTCCTCTTCTACGCTGACGGTGAGAAGCGTTATATTATTGCTCCCAACGGCCTCCAGGTCGGCATGACGTTGATGTCAGGCGCCGAGGCCGCTCCCGAAGTAGGCAACGCTCTTCCCCTGCAGAACATTCCCGTCGGTACGGTAATCCACAACATCGAGCTCCGTCCCGGTCAGGGCGCTCTGCTGGTTCGTTCCGCAGGCAACTTCGCCCAGCTGACCTCCCGCGAGGGCCGTTATTGCGTCATCAAGCTCCCCTCGGGCGAGACGCGCAAGATCCTCAGCGCCTGCAAGGCCACGGTCGGCAGCGTAGGCAACAGCGACCACGCTCTCGAGAGCTCCGGTAAGGCTGGCCGTAGCCGCTGGCTCGGACGTCGTCCACACAACCGCGGCGTCGTCATGAATCCCCACGATCACCCGATGGGTGGTGGTGAAGGCCGCCAGAGCGGTGGACATCCCCGTTCCCGCAAGGGCCTCTACGCTAAGGGCCTCAAGACACGCGCTCCGAAGAAGCAGTCCAGCAAGTACATCATTGAAAGAGCCAATAAAAAGTAATCACAGTTAAACTCGAAGTAATATTATGAGTCGTTCACTTAAGAAAGGTCCATACATCGCAGTAAGCCTTGAGAAAAAGGTGCTCGCCATGAACGAGAGCGGCAAGAAGAACGTCGTGAAGACTTGGGCTCGCGCTTCAATGATCAGCCCCGACTTCGTCGGTCACACGATTGCCGTCCACAACGGAAACAAGTTCATTCCTGTGTATGTCACTGAGAACATGGTCGGCCACAAGCTGGGTGAGTTCGCTCCCACCCGCAAGTTCGGCGGTCATGCAGGTCAGAAGAAGAAGTAAGCAGGACCTACGGATTCAACAACCAGAACTTAATAGAGTAATAATATAATGGGAAAAAGAAAAAGACTTGCAGCTGAAGCAAGAAAGGCTGCACAGAAGACCCAGTACTTTGCCAAGGCCAAGAGCGTACCGTCCTCCCCTCGGAAGATGCGTTATGTGGTGGATTTGATCCGCGGCATGGAGGTCAACCGCGCCCTGGCTACCCTGCACTTCAACAAGAAGGCTGCAGCTGCCGACGTGGAGAAGCTCCTCCGCTCGGCCATCGCCAACTGGGAACAGAAGAACGACCGCAAGGCCGAGGATGGCGAGCTGGTCGTTTCGAGAGTATTCGTCGACGAGGGCGCTACCCTCAAGCGCATGCGTCCGGCTCCTCAGGGCCGCGGCTACCGCATCCGCAAGCGCAGCAACCACGTCACTTTGTTCGTTGACACTAAAACTAATGATTAATCAAAAGTAGTATGGGACAGAAAGTTAATCCTATCAGCAACCGTCTCGGCATCGTCCGTGGTTGGGATTCCAATTGGTATGGTGGCAAAGACTTCGGCGATTCCATCCTTGAGGACAGCAAGATCCGTAAGTACCTCATGGTGCGCCTGGGCGATGCCAACATCTCCCGCATTGTCATCGAACGTACTTTGAAGCTCGTGACCATCACGGTGTGCACATCGCGTCCGGGCCTGATCATTGGTAAAGGTGGCGAGAAAGTTGACGCCCTGAAGAAGGAGCTCAAGAAGATCACTGACAAGGACATTCAGATCAACATCTTCGAGGTGAAGAAGCCCGACCTGGATGCCAACATCGTAGGCGCTAACATCGCCAAGCAGGTGGAGGGCAAGATCGCCTACCGCCGTGCCATCAAGATGGCCATTGCCAACACTATGCGTGCCGGTGCCGAGGGCATCAAGGTGCTCATCTCAGGCCGCCTCAACGGCGCCGAGATCGCCCGCTCCGAGATGTTCAAGGAAGGCCGTACGCCACTGCACACGTTCCGTGCCGACATCGACTACTGCCAGACCGAGGCCCTCACCAAGGTCGGCCTGCTCGGCATCAAGGTGTGGATCTGCCGCGGCGAGATCTACGGCAAGAAGGACCTGGCGCCTAACTTCACACAGCAGAAGGACAGCGGCCGCTTCGGCGGCAACGAACGCGGCGGTCGCCGCGGTCCGCGTCGTCCCCGCAACAACAATCGTTAAACCACTGAAAGAACGTAATTATGTTACAGCCGAAAAGAACTAAATATAGAAGACCACAAAAGGGCCGTTGCAAAGGCAATGCCCAGCGTGGCAATCAGCTTGCTTTCGGATCGTTCGGTATCAAGAGCCTCGACACGCACTGGATCACCGGTCGCCAGATCGAGGCCGCCCGTGTGGCCGTGACGCGTTACATGCAGCGTGAAGGTCAGGTGTGGATCCGCATCTTCCCGGACAAGCCCATCACCAAGAAGCCTGCCGACGTCCGAATGGGTAAAGGTAAGGGTGATCCCGTAGGCTACGTGTTCCCCGTCACTCCCGGCCGCATCCTCTTCGAGGTCGAGGGTGTTCCCTATGAGACAGCAAAAGAAGCGCTGCGCCTCGCCGCTCAGAAGCTTCCCGTGACAACCAAGTTCATCGTTAGACGAGATTACGACAAAAACGCTTGATTATGAAGACATCAGAAGTAAGAGCCCTCACCGTCGAAGAGCTCACCGAAAAGATTGAAAATGCCAAGGCACAGTACCAGCAGACGTTGCTCAACCACGCCGTGGCTCCCTTGGAGAATCCTTCTGAGATTAAGAAGGCTCGTCGTGACATCGCACGTATGATGACTATTCTCACGGAGAAAAAGAACGCTAATTAATAATGGTCTTAGACATGGAAGTTAGAAACTTAAGAAAGACAAGAACCGGTGTTGTCATCAGCGACAAGATGGATAAGACCATTGTAGTGGCTGCCAAGTACAAGGAGAGACACCCGATCTATGGTAAGTTCGTCCAGAAGACGAAGAAGTACCATGCTCACGACGAGAAGAACGACTGCCACAAGGGCGACACCGTTCTGATCATGGAAACCCGTCCCCTGAGCAAAACCAAGAGATGGAGAGTAGTAGAAATCGTAGAAAGAGCTAAGTAATTATGATACAGTCAGAATCTAGATTAGTCGTAGCAGACAACAGCGGAGCCAAGGAGTGCCTCTGCATCCGCGTGTTGGGTGGCACACGCCGCCGCTATGCTACCGTGGGGGACATCATCGTCGTCTCTGTGAAGAGCGTCATCCCCTCCAGTGAAATTAAAAAGGGTGCTGTGTCGAAAGCTTTGATCGTCCGCACAAGCAAGGAAGTCCGTCGTGCCGACGGCTCCTATATCCGTTTCGACGACAACGCTTGCGTACTGTTGAACAATGCTGGTGAGCTTCGTGGCAGCCGCATCTTCGGTCCTGTGGCCCGTGAGCTGCGCGCCGTCAATATGAAGGTGGTATCACTTGCACCCGAGGTACTTTAATCATCTAAAGATTCATTACAGTAATGGCAAAGTTACATATCAAGAAGGGCGACACCGTGCAGATCCTCGCCGGCAACAGCAAAGGCCAGACCGGCAAGGTGCTGAAGGTGCTCGTCAAGGAGCAGAAGGCGATCGTCGAAGGCCAGAACATGGTCTCCAAGAGCCAGAAGCCCAGTGCCAAGAACCCTCAGGGTGGCATCGTGAAGCAGGAAGCCCCCATCCACATCTCGAACCTGAATGTGGTGGATCCCAAGTCCGGGAAGGCAACCCGCATTGGACGTAAGTTGAACGCAGAGGGCAAGCTTGTCCGCTATGCTAAAAAATCAGGAGAGGAGATCAAGTAATGGCAAATACCGCAAGACTCAAGCAGGAGTATACCGAGCGTATAGCTCCCGCACTGAAGGAGAAGTTCGGCTACACCTCCGCTATGCAAATCCCTGTCCTGAAGAAGATTGTCATCAATCAGGGCCTCGGAATTGCCACCGCCGACAAGAAGATCATCGAAGTGGCTGTCAACGAGCTCACCGCCATCACGGGCCAGAAGGCTGTCGCCACCATCTCCAAGAAGGACGTGGCCAACTTCAAGCTCCGTAAGAAGATGCCCATCGGCGTCATGGTGACCCTCCGCCGCGAACGTATGTATGAGTTCCTCGAGAAGCTCGTGAAGGTGGCGCTGCCCCGTATCCGCGACTTCAAGGGAATCGAGAGCAAGCTCGATGGCCGCGGCAACTACACCCTCGGCATCCAGGAGCAGATCATCTTCCCCGAGATCAACATTGATGCCATCGACCGCATCGTCGGCATGAACATCACCTTCGTGACCACAGCTAAGACCGATGAAGAGGGCTTCGCTCTGCTCAAGGAGTTCGGCCTTCCCTTCAAAACCGCTAAAGACTAAAGAGATATGGCAAAAGAATCTATGAAGGCCCGCGAGGTCAAGCGCGCCAAACTCGTTGCCAAGTATGCTGCCAAGCGTGCTGCCCTGAAGAAGATCGTCAACACGGGTGACCCCGTGGACGCTTTCGAGGCTGCCCAGAAGCTGCAGAGCATCCCCCGCAACGCCAACCCCATCCGTCTGCACAACCGCTGCAAGATCACGGGCCGTCCCAAAGGCTACATGCGCCAGTTCGGACTCTCCCGTATCGAGTTCCGCGAGATGGCTTCGCAGGGGCTCATCCCCGGCGTGAAGAAGGCCAGTTGGTAAGCAAGTCCTACGCTACCCCTATTCAATTATCTTTTAATATTGTCGGCAGCGTGCCGATTAATTAAATCATTAAACAAATGACAGATCCTATTGCAGACTATTTGACGCGAGTGCGCAACGCCATCATGGCCAAGCACCGTGTGGTGGAGATTCCCGCGTCGAATCTGAAGAAGGAGATCACCAAGATCCTCTTCGAGAAGGGCTACATCCTCAACTACAAGTTCGTCGAGGACGGCCCTCAGGGCACCATCAAGGTGGCCCTGAAGTACGATGCTGTTAACAAGGTTAACGCCATCAAGAAACTGATCCGCGTGTCCAAGCCCGGTATGCGTAAGTACACCGGTTACAAGGATATGCCCCGTGTAATCAACGGACTGGGTATCGCCATCATCTCCACCTCGCGCGGCGTGATGACGGACAAGGAGGCTGCCGAGCAGAAGATCGGCGGCGAGGTCCTTTGCTATGTTTATTAATTAAAGGAGGAATTAACATGTCTAGAATTGGTAAATTGCCCATTAACATCCCCGCAGGTGTTGAGATTTCCATTGACGGCAACAAGGTTACTGTCAAAGGCAAGGAGGGTGTTTTAACCCAAGAGGTTAATCCTTCCATCAAGTTGAACTACGACAAGGACAAGGCCGAGATCACCTTCGACATCGACGAAGCGTACGATCCCATCAACGTCTCCATGAAGCAGAAGCAGGCTTACCACGGTCTCTATCGCGCGCTCATCCACAACATGGTTGTCGGCGTGAGCGAGGGTTACACCAAGCAGATGGAGCTCGTCGGCGTCGGCTACCGCGTGACCAACAAGGGCAACCTTCTTGAGTTCGCGCTGGGTTACACCCATCCCATCCTCATCATGCTCCCCAACGAGATCAAGGTGGAGACGAAGATGGAGCGTAACCAGAATCCCCAGATCATCTTGAAGTCTTGTGACAAACAGCTCCTCGGACAGGTTTGTGCCAAGATCCGTTCTTTCCGTAAGCCCGAGCCTTACAAGGGCAAGGGTATCTTGTTCGTTGGCGAGCAGATTCGCAGAAAGTCTGGTAAGTCAGCAGGTGCTAAATAATAGTAACTCTAAAATCGCGTAATCATGACAACGAAGAAAATAGAAAGACGAATCAAGATCAAGTATAGAGTTCGCAACAAGATCTCCGGTACTGCCGAGCGTCCCCGCATGTCGGTGTTCCGCAGCAACAAGCAGATCTACGTACAGGTCATCAACGACGAGAACGGCACCACGCTGTGCTCCGCTTCCTCCCTCGGACTTGAGGCATGCCCCAAGAAAGAGCAGGCAGCCAAGGTTGGTGAGCTCATTGCTAAGAAGGCTCTCGAAGCCGGTATCACTACAGTCGTTTTCGACCGTAACGGTTATCTCTACCACGGTAGAGTCAAGGAAGTTGCAGACGCAGCACGTAACGGTGGACTTAAATTCTAATCATTATGGCAATCAAGAATGTAAAGATCAATAGCGATGTTGAATTGAAGGACCGCCTCGTAGCCATCA
>Ga0247609_10001769_pt1 | contig 24528 bp, 19 predicted proteins | sample 172DNAGHGlowgp2_FD_193487 | JGI IMG/M metagenome (GOLD analysis project Ga0247609, IMG submission 193487) | Sheep rumen microbial communities from Palmerston North, Manawatu-Wanganui, New Zealand - 1728 DNA GHGlow gp2 | ecosystem: Host-associated > Mammals > Digestive system > Stomach > Rumen ...
AGCTATCACCAATGTTGATGGCCGCTTTAACATCCAGGGTATGCGTAATGGCGGTCCGTACACCGTCACAGTCACCTACATCGGTTTCAATCCGAAGGTGTTCAAGGACATCTATCTGCAGTTAGGTGAGACCTACAACCTCAATGTGTGGCTGTCGGAGAACGCAACGGAACTAGCAGAGGTCGTCGTCAGCGGTAAGGCTTCGAAGTTTGCCGCCGAGAAGACCGGTGCTTCGACGAACGTCAACAACCGCACCATTCAGGAGTTGCCTACCGTGAGCCGCAGCATTGGCGATATTGCCAAACTGTCGCCTTACTACGGCGGTTCGAACAGTTTTGCCGGTAGCAATGGCAAGATGGCCAACTTCACCCTCGACGGTGCCAACCTGAACAACAACTTCGGTCTGAGTGCCAACCTGCCCGGTGGCGGCAACCCCGTGTCGATGGATGCCATTGACGAAGTGCAGATGGTGGTAGCCCCGTTCGACGTTCGTCAGTCGAACTTCATCGGCGGCGGTATCAATGCCGTGACGAAGTCGGGTACGAACACGTTCAAGGGTACGGCGTACTTCTATTATACCAATGAGGATATGCACGGCAACCGCGTAGACGGCGTGCAGAACGCTGAGCCCGATCCTGGCGAACAGAAGACATGGGGCTTTACCTTGGGCGGTCCCATTATCAAGGACAAGCTGTTCTTCTTTGCCAGCGTTGAGCGTACAGAGACCGAGAGTGTCTCTACTTACTGGCATCCCGATGCAACGGGTGACGGCCCGAACCAGAAGACCTATACTTCGCGAACACTGCTGTCGGACATGGAGATGATATCGCAGTTTGTGAAGGACAAGTACGGCTACGATACTGGTTCTGCCAACGAGTATCCTGGCGGTATCAAGAACAACAAGTATCTGGCTCGTATCGACTGGAACATCACTCAGAACCATCACCTGGCTGTCCGCTTCAACCACACCAACAACTCAAAGTACAATCCAACCAATGCCTCGTCGCGTGATGTCGGTGGACTGAGCCAGGCGTGTGTGGGTATCAGTTCGATGGCTTTCGCCAATTCGTTCTACAATCAGGAAAATAAGGTGACGACGTTCTCGTTCGACCTGAACAGCCGCTTCAGTGAGAATATCTCCAACCAGCTGTTGGTGACCTATTCGGATATGGACGACCCACGAAGTTCCGACTCTTCGATGTTCCCCATGATTGATATCATGAAGGATGGCGACCCCTATATGACATTAGGTTACGAGCTCTTTACCTATAATAACCGTGTGCGTAATACCATTCTGACGGTGAACGACAACTTCACCTATTATCTTGGCAGCCACAAGATTACGGCAGGTTTGAATTTTGAGCACCAGATGGCGCAGAACAACTATATGCGTCAGGGTACGGGTTATTACCGCTATGCCAGCATGGAAGACTTCATGAACAGTGAAGCCCCTATTGGCGTGGCTTTGGCCTACGGTTACGATGGTGATATGACCCCTTCGTCAAAGGTTCGTTTCAACCAGTACGGACTCTACGCACAGGACGAGTGGAACATCCTTAGCAACCTGAAGGTGAACTTCGGTATCCGCTTCGATAATATCACGTTCTATAATGGCGACCTGAAGGAAAACCAACTGCTGTATAGCATCGATTTCGGCGGACGCCACCTTGATGTGGGCTCCTGGCCGAAGGCGAACATTCAGATATCGCCACGTATCGGCTTCTCTTGGGATATCTTAGGCGACCATTCCATCAAGCTGCGCGGCGGTACAGGTCTTTTCGCAGGACGTCTGCCGCTCGTATTCTTCAGCAACATGCCGCAGAACAGCGGTATGCTTCAAAACTTGGTCGTTGCCAAGGGCGGTGATCCTCGCCTGGCCAATTTCGCTGGCGGTCTGACGACCTCTACTGACGATATTCGTGAGAAGTTAGGGGCTCCTGTCAGTCAGAATGCCAACGGCATCGTGCCTTCTTCCGTCGCAGGCATCGACAAGAACTTCAAGATGCCGCAGGTTTGGAAGTCCAGCATCGCCATCGACTATCAGCTCCCCGTCAGCTTCCCGCTGACCGTCACCGGTGAGTTTATGTACACGAAGAATATCAACGCCGTCAATCTGGACAACCTCAACGTCAAGCCCGTTGACGAGACATGGCTGCGGTTGCCTGGTGCCGACAATCGCTACGTCTATCCTGCTGACTACCGTTACAATCCCACCTATACCGATGTTGACGGTTCTACCAAGAAGTTTACCAACGATGCCTGCGTGCTGACTAACAACCACAAGGGCTATGGATGGACGGCCAGCTTGCAGTTGAATGCCGAACCAATCAAAGACCTGTATATCATGGCGGCCTATACGCACACTGTGAACAAGGAGGTAACGGGAATGCCCGGCTCAAACGCTTCTTCGGCCTGGAACTACCTGCATACTGTCAACGGACCGAACATCATTGAAGTGCGCAACTCTGGTTTCGTCACTCCCGACCGTATCATTGCCAACATCAGCTACAAGTATGGCAAGGAGCACTTCTCGCTATTCTATAGCGGATATTCACCAGCAGGATACAGCTACTGCTACTCCAACGACATCAACGGCGACGGACTGGCATACGACCTGATGTACATCCCTCGCGACGACTCGGAGATAAAGTTTTCCACTGAGGCTGACCGTATTGCTTTCTGGCAGTTCCTCGAACAGGACGACTATCTGAAGAATCATCGTGGCGAATATGCCGATTCGTACGCTGCCTATGCCCCCTGGGTACACACGTTTGATTTCAAGTATGCTCACGACTTCGACCTGAAGATTGGCAACACCAAGCACAAGTTGCAGCTCATTGCCAACATCGAGAACATTGGTAACCTGTTGAACTCGAAGTGGGGTGTCGCCAAGCTGATTCCTGGCACGAGCAACTATATGTTCAAATTGTTGAGCGTGGCCAATGCTGCTGACGTGAAGAAGGGTGCACAGCCTGTCTTCCGCATGAATACCGACCTGACATCGACATGGGACTACAACCACAGCTATGGTCAGTGCTGGCGCCTGCAGTTAGGTGTAAAGTACTACTTCAACTAAGCATATATACATAATATAATAAGGTAAAATGAAACTGAAAAAAGTGTTGATGGCTGCGCTGATGATGTTCAGCACGACAGCAATGGTGGCACAAGACATGGTGCAGATGCCACCGATTCCCGTTGACCCCGATGTTCGTATGGGTAAACTGGACAATGGACTGACTTATTACATTCGTTACAACAACTGGCCTGAGAACCGTGCAGAGTTCTATATCGCTCAGCGCGTGGGTTCCATTCAGGAGAACGACGACCAGCGTGGTCTGGCTCACTTCCTGGAGCACATGGCTTTCAATGGCTCGAAGCACTTCAAGGGTAACGAGCTGCTGCGCTGGTGTGAGAGTGTGGGTATCAAATTCGGTACCGACCTAAACGCCTATACGAGTATCGACAAGACCGTCTATAATATAAGCAATGTACCCACGACGCGCGAGGGCATTATCGACTCATGTATGCTTATCCTCTACGACTGGGCCGACGGTCTGCTGTTGGAACAGGAGGAAATTGAGAAGGAGCGTGGTGTGATTCACGAGGAATGGCGCCTGCGCACCAGTGCCCAGCAGCGTATGTTGGAGCGCGACCTGCCAAAGCTCTATCCCGGTTCGAAATACGGCTATCGTATGCCCATCGGTTTGATGGAGATTATCGACAACTTCGAGCGTCCCTTCCTGCAGGCTTATTACGAGAAGTGGTACCGTCCTGACAACCAGGCTATCGTCGTAGTGGGCGATGTGGATGTAGACAAGATTGAGCAGAAGATCAAGACGCTGTTCGGTCCCATCAAACTGCCTGAGAACCGTGCGCTGGTGACTACCGAGGCCGTTCCTGACAACAACGAGCCCATCGTCGTGATCGACAAGGACAAGGAGCAGCGAATCAATATGGTGTCGGTGATGATGAAGCACGAGCCCTTCCCCGATTCGCTGAAGAGTTCGATAGCATATATGTTGGCTGACTATATGAAAAATGCTGCCATCAGTATGTTGAACGACCGTCTGAAGGAGTATGCCGAGAAGCCCGAGAGTCCGTTTATTCAGGCTAGAGCTGATGATGGAGTCTATCTGCTGTCACGTCCTGTTGATGCCTTTGAGCTGGATGTGGTTCCCAAGGATGGTCAGATGGAGCCCGCTCTCACTGCTGCCCTCACTGAGGTCCGCCGCGCTGCAGAATTCGGCTTTACCACTACGGAATACAGCCGTTTCAAAGCTGATTACGAGAGCAATCTCGACAAGCAGTATTCTAATAAGGACAAGCGCTATAACAGCCAGTTTGTCGACCAATATGTAGATCATTTCCTGGATTACGAGCCTATCCCCAGCATTGACTTCACCTATCAGACCATGAAGCAACTGATGCCCATGCTGCCGCTGGAGGGTGTGAATATGGTGATGAAGGAGCTGTTCTTGGAGAACGATACCAACTTGGTGGTGCTGAACTTCAATACTGAGAAGGAAGGTGCTGTATATCCCACGGAGGACGGTCTGATGAAGGCTGTTGCCGCAGCCCGCGCCGCACAGATTGAGGCTTACGTGGATAACGTGAAAGACGAGCCGCTGATTACCGAGTTGCCCCAGAAGGGTACAATCACGAAAGAGGTGAAGAACGACCTCTTCGGATATACTGAGCTGACACTGTCGAACGGTGCTACCGTTGTGCTGAAGCAGACCGACCTGAAGAAGGACCAGGTACTGTTGCGCGGTGAGGGCTTCGGAGGCTCGGCAAAGTACGGCGAGAAGGACTTTGTCAATATCAAGATGTTCAATGACGTTATCGGGGCCAGCGGTCTAGGTAACTTCTCACACACTGAGCTGGAGAAGGCGATGGCTGGTAAGATTGCCAGTGCATCACTCTCGTTGGATGCCAACCGTCAGCGCATCAGCGGTAGCTCTACACCGAAGGATGTCGAGACGATGTTGCAGCTGGTTTACCTCAATTTCACCAACATCGCCAAAGACCAGAAGTCGTACGACAACCTGATGCAGACTGTCGAGGTGACGCTGAAGAACCGTCTGTTGCAGCCCGAGGCTGTGTTCAGCGATTCTATCTCGGCTACATTGGCTTGCCACAACCCACGCTTCAAGACGCTTGACATTGCCGACCTGCCCAAGGTAGACTATGACCGCATCCTCGAAATGGCCAAGGAACAGACTGCCAATGCTGCTGCATTTACGTTTACCATCATTGGTAACTACGACGAAGCAACCATCCGTCCGCTCATTGAGCAATACCTGGCTTCCCTGCCTGCAACAGGAAAGGTGGAGAAGACCAAAAACGTAGCAACAGACTTCAAGGGTGTTGTCATCAACAACTTCAAGCACAAGTCAGAAACTCCCAAGGCAATGGCTGTGATGGTTTGGTACTCGAAGGACATTCCTTACACCCTGGAGAACGACATCAAGACCGACATGGTGGGACAGATTCTGAGCATGGAGTATCTGAAGAAGATTCGTGAGGATGCCAGTGCAGCCTATACTGTGATGGCACAGGCTGGCATGAGCCGCAACGACTTCGAGACAGAAGCTCAGCTCCTTGCCTATTGTCCGATGAAGCCCGAGAAAGGTGATACCGCCATCCTCATCCTTCGCGACGAGGTAGAGACCTTGACCAAGACCTGTGACGCTGACAAGCTGCAGAAGGTGAAGGAGTATATGCTGAAGAATCATGGTGACGAGCTGAAACAGAACAGCTACTGGCTGGGATGCATCAACGGCTGGCGTAAGTGGAACATCGACTTCCACACCGACTACGAGAAGGTGGTCAATGCCCAGACGGTGGAGAGCATCACTGCCTTTGTCAAGGAACTGCTGAAGGCTGGCAACCGTGCAGAGGTCATTATGATGCCAGCGGAATAGATTAGAAGAGTTGTTAAGAAGTTAAAGGAGTTTAGAAGTTAAGAATGAGTTATTTGTTTTCATCAGAGTCTGTGTCTGAAGGCCATCCCGATAAAGTGGCCGACCAGATTTCTGACGCGATATTAGACCAGTTTCTGGCATACGACTCGAAGGCCCGTGTGGCCTGCGAGTCGTTTGTCACCACTGGACAGGTGGTATTGATGGGAGAGGTGCGCAGCGAGGTGTACATCGACCTGCAGACCATTGCCCGTAACACGATTAAGAAGATAGGCTATACCAAGGCCGAATACCAATTTGACGGCAATTCCTGCGGTATACTGACCGCTATCCACGAGCAGAGCGAGGACATCAATCGCGGTGTGGATAATGGCGACGAGGACGAACAGGGTGCTGGAGACCAGGGTATGATGTTCGGTTATGCTACCAACGAGACGGAGAATCTGATGCCTGTCTCACTCGACCTGGCACACCTTATTATGCGCACTTTGGCTGAAATCCGTAAGGAGGGCAAGGTGATGACCTATCTGCGTCCGGATGCCAAGAGTCAAGTAACTGTGCAGTACAGCGACGAAGGCATTCCCGAGCGTATTGATACCATTGTGGTTTCAACCCAGCACGATGAGTTTGCCGCTGACGATGCCATGTTGCAAACTATCTATAATGACGTGGTAAACATCCTGATACCGCGTGTGAAGGCCAAAATCCACTCAGAAAAAGTGCTGGCCTTATTTGGCGACGACATCAAATACTATGTCAACCCCACGGGCAAGTTCGTCATTGGCGGACCTCATGGCGATACGGGCTTGACAGGCCGTAAAATCATTGTCGATACCTATGGCGGCAAGGGCGCTCATGGCGGTGGTGCCTTCTCAGGCAAGGATTCGTCGAAGGTCGACCGTTCTGCCGCTTATGCAGCACGCCATATTGCTAAGAACATGGTGGCTGCTGGTGTGTCTGATGAGATGCTCGTTCAGGTGAGCTATGCCATTGGTGTGGCCAAACCTATGAACATTTATGTCAACACCTATGGCCGTTCGCACGTGCAGATGTCGGATGGTGAGATTGCCAAGAAGATAGAACAACTCTTCGACCTGCGTCCGAAAGCCATCGAACGTACGTTGAAACTACGCCAGCCCATGTACCTCGAGACTGCCGCCTATGGTCACATGGGTCGTAAGTGTGAGGTCGTCAAAAAGACCTTTACCAGCCGTTACCACGAGACGAAGACCATTGATGTTGAGTTGTTTACGTGGGAGAAACTGGATCGTGTCGACGACATCAAACGCGCATTCGGATTATGAACGACTCTGTCGTCCAGCATCATATTGTCCTTACGCCAGGAATGGTCATCAGTTGGCTGCCGCGTAATGCAACGCCCGCACAGCAGGATTCTGCTGTGCAGTCGCGTTTTAAGGCCTCTGAAATCCGATGGAGCACACGTCCGGACACGCTCCATCTGCCTGGCCACGACAAAGGACGTAACATGTTAGACGTACAGTTGCCGCAATACTATCGTGAGGGATTCTTTTCGAAAGATTCGCTGTTCCATCCGGAACTGCCTGGAGGACGCTGTGGCGTGGCTGGCGAACCGATATCCTATAGAATCCACAACGACGACATCATCACATCGCTATTGCTGGTGTTGTTCATCATGGCTGTGATTGCCTTCTCAAATACGCGCCAGTTTGTTGTCCGTCAGACGAAGAATTTCTTCAATATCCATCGTGAGGGCTTGACCGAGATTACAGAGACTGCCGTCGAGATACGCTTCCAAGCGTTCCTCGCTTTCCTAAACTGTCTGCTGGTGGCGCTTTTGTTCTATTTTTATACGCTCTACGTCATTGGCGATACGTTCGTCCTCGCCTCACAATACACCCTCATAGCTATTTTCCTGGCTATTTCTTCTGTTTATTTCCTATTCAAGGTGATGCTCTACACCTTGGTCAATGGTGTATTCTTTGACGGTAAAAAGAACCGACAATGGATTAAGTCATACCTATACATCTATTCGGTGGAAGGCGCCCTACTCTTCCCCATCGTTATTTTGTGGGCTTATTTTGATTTGTCCATCCAATCTGCGGCAATTTATGTCGTAATTGTATTGATAATCGTTAAAATTCTACTACTTTTCAAGTGTTTCCTCATCTTTTTTAAGCAAAGTGTCGTTAAATTGCAGATTATTTTGTACTTTTGCACCCTCGAAATCATTCCTGTGTTCTTCCTCTGGGAGGCGATGGTGTATACAGCAAATAGTTTGAAAATAAATTTTTAAGACAAAATGATAAAGAAGATTTTGGTCTCACAGCCCAAACCGTCAAGCGAGAAATCGCCTTATTTTGATATTGCTGAGAAATTTGGCGTAGAGCTGGTGTTCCGTCCTTTCATCAAGGTGGAGGGTATTTCAGCCAAGGAATTCCGTACGCAGAAAATCAGCATTCTTGAGCATACAGCCATCGTGTTCACCTCACGCCACGCGATAGATCATTTCTTTACGTTGGCCAAAGAGATGCGTCTTGCTATCCCCGAGGATATGAAGTACTTCTGCGTCACCGAGACGATTTCGCTGTATATCCAGAAGTATGTCCAGTATCGCAAGCGTAAGGTGTTCTTCGGTACGACGGGCAAGATTGACGATCTCATCCCCACGATGGCCAAGCACAAGAATGAGAAGTATCTCGTTCCCATGAGCGATGTCCACAACGACGCTATTGCCCAGCAACTTGATGCCAAGAAGCTGAACCATACCGAGTGTGTGATGTATCGTACCGTTAGCAACGACTTCACCCCTGAGGAGGTCAAGACGTTTGACTACGACATGCTCGTATTCTTCAGTCCTGCGGGTATTGAGGCACTGACCAAGAATTTCCCCAACTTCAAGCAGGGCGACATAGCCATTGCCACTTTCGGACCAGCTACTGCTAAAGCAGCCCGTGAGGCTGGTTTGCGTCTCGACCTCGAGGCTCCCTCCGAGAAGTATCCTTCTATGACGGGTGCCCTTCAGCATTATCTGCTCGTCACACAGGACTAACTGTTTACAGGTCGTCCGTGTAATCCGTAGTCGGATAAATAGTGCTCCAAGAAATTCGTGTAATCTGTGCAATCTGTGGTCGAAAAAACAAATTCGAGATTCAGGAAGCGGGAGCGCATGGTCAGCCGAAAACTGATAGATACGCTCTTTGATGCCAGTCCTGTTAGGCGGAGGGTCTTGTCTGGAGAGACAAGAGGAAGCCAGTCAATAGCAGCATTCCCACTGAGAGCGGTATATATAAATAAGGAACGCGCGCACAATGATGCGCCTGTCCAGATGCTCATCAGCGTGCCGAAGAAACGGTTCAAACATGCCGTAGACCGTAATCGCGTCAAGCGTCAGGTCCGTGAGGCCTTCCGTCTGCACAAACAGCTGCTCTACGAGGCACTGCCCGATAACGAACAGTTGCTGCTGGCATTCATCTGGTTGTCCGACGAGCACCATCCCTCGCAGTTTGTCGAGTCACGTGTGGTCAACTTGATGCAAAGAGTGGCAGAGAAGGTGAAGGGTAATTCGTGAAATTCGTGTAATTCGTGGTCGAAATAGAATATGCAGTCTGTAGTCAGAATAATAACGCGCCCCTTGGTTTGGCTTTTGGTGTTGCCCATCCGCTTCTACCAGATTTGCATATCGCCACTGTTGGGACCTTCGTGTCGCTTCACACCCACGTGTTCTGAATATGCCCGTCAGGCCATCATCAAGCACGGACCCTTCAAGGGGCTCTATTTGGCCATCTGGCGCATCCTTCGTTGCAATCCTTGGGGCGGCTCCGGCTACGATCCCGTCCCATAGTATAAATCTAGACCATCTAGATTATCAATAATATCAAGAGTAATAAATAAAAAAAAGAGAATATATGAAGAACTTTGTAGAAGAGCTCCGCTGGCGCGGAATGCTGGCACAGATGATGCCAGGAACGGAAGAACTGCTTCAGAAAGAAATGGTGACCGCTTACCTGGGTACTGACCCTACGGCCGATTCACTCCACATTGGCCACCTTTGTGGTATTATGATGTTGCGCCACTTGCAGCGTTGTGGTCACCGTCCTGTCATCCTCGTGGGTGGTGCTACAGGTATGATTGGCGACCCTTCAGGCAAGTCGCAGGAGCGTAACCTGCTCAACGACGAGACCTTGCGTCACAACCAGGAGTGCATCAAGGCACAGGTGGCTAAGTTCCTCGACTTTGAGTCGAAGGATCCCAATGCTGCTATCATGGTGAACAACTACGACTGGATGAAGGACTTCACCTTCCTCGATTTCGCACGTGAGGTCGGCAAGCACATCACCGTCAACTATATGATGGCTAAGGAGAGTGTCCAGCAGCGCCTGAACGGTACTGCCCGCGATGGTTTGTCGTTCACTGAGTTCACCTACCAGCTCCTTCAGGGCTACGATTTCCTGTATCTGTATCAGCACTATGGCGTCAAGCTGCAGTTAGGCGGTAACGACCAGTGGGGCAATATGACTACTGGTACGGAACTCATCCGCCGCACGCTGGGCAACGACGTCGAGACCTTCGCCCTGACCTGTCCGCTCATCACCAAGAGCGACGGTAAGAAGTTCGGTAAGACGGAGAGCGGCAACATCTGGCTCGATTCCAAGCGCACCACACCATATAAATTCTATCAGTTCTGGCTCAACGTCTCTGACGACGATGCCGAGCGCTACATCAAGATCTTCACTTCGCTGGAGAAGGACGTCATCGATGCCCTTGTCGAGGAGCACAAGCAAGATCCCGGTCGTCGTGTGCTGCAGAAGCGCCTGGCTGAGGAGGTTACCGTCATGGTACACTCACGTGAGGCTCTCGACGCTGCCATTGAGGCCAGCAGCCTGCTGTTCGGCAAAAGCACCAAAGAGGGCTTGGAGAAGCTCGACGAGCAGACTTTCCTCGATGTATTCGACGGTGTACCTCAGTTCGAGATTTCCAAGGACCAGCTGGGGCAACCCGCTATCGAGCTGTTTACCACTGTAGCTCCCGTATTCCCTTCGAAGGGTGAGATGCGCAAGATGGTGCAGGGTGGTGGTGTCTCGCTGAACAAAGAGAAAATCACCGATCCTCAGCAGGCCGTTACCGCTGACGAGCTCATTGACGGCAAATATCTGCTGGCCCAGAAGGGTAAGAAAAACTACTATCTGTTGATAGTAAAATAATAAAAGGTGAAGAAATATTTGGTGGAATGCCAAATATTTCTTACCTTTGCACCCGCTTATAGCACGGATGTCCAATGGTGTAATGGTAGCACAACAGGTTTTGGTTCTGTTTGTGGTGGTTCGAATCCGCCTTGGACAACAAATAAACGACAACGAACAACAACTACTAAAACATTAAAATTATGGCAAACATTTTTTCATTGGAAGGTAAGAACGCATGGATTACCGGCGCATCTTACGGTATTGGTTTCAACATTGCTAAGGCTTTCGTAGCCGCTGGCATTAAGAACATTATCTTCAACGACATTAACGAAGCTGCTCTGGAGCGCGGTTTGGCTAACTACAAGGAGGCTGGCATCACGAACGTTCATGGCTACGTTTGCGACGTGACTGACGAGAACGCTGTAAAGGCATTGGTGGAGAAGATTCACGCTGAGGTGGGTCAGATTGACATCCTCGTGAACAATGCCGGTATCATCAAGCGTATTCCCATGCACGAGATGAAGCGCGCTGAGTTCCAACAGGTCATCGACGTTGACCTCGTTGCTCCTTATATTGTTTCGGCTGCCGTACTGCCCGAGATGATGGAGCGCAAGGAGGGTAAGATTATCAACATCTGCTCGATGATGTCAGAGCTGGGTCGTGAGACGGTATCGGCATACGCTGCCGCAAAGGGTGGCCTGAAGATGCTGACGCGTAACATCTGCTCAGAGTATGGTGGGTATAACATCCAATGTAACGGTATCGGCCCAGGCTACATTGCTACACCACAGACCGCTCCTCTCCGCGAGAAGCAGCCCGATGGTAGCCGTCATCCGTTCGATAGCTTTATCTGCGCCAAGACTCCCGCCGGTCGCTGGCTCGAACCAGAGGAACTGGGTGGTCCCGCTGTCTTCCTGGCTTCGCACGCCTCTGACGCTGTCAATGGTCACGTGCTCTATGTGGATGGTGGTATTTTGGCTTACATCGGCAAGCAGCCAAAGTAAGGGAAAAAGTAAAGAGTTAAAAAAAGAGGCTCCGTCGGGAAGATGGAGCCTCTTGATTTTTTATTTACAAGATTACTTGTTTACTGCCTCAGCGAATTCAGCACCTGCCTTGAACTTAGCAACCTTCTTGGCAGCGATCTTAATCTTCTGCTTGGTAGCGGGGTTGATACCTTCACGAGCGGGTTTTTTGCTAACAGCGAAAGTTCCGAAACCTACGAGCTGAACCTTGTCACCTGCTACGAGAGCACCCTTGATAGCATTTACTGTAGCTTCGAGAGCCTTCTTTGCATCACTCTTGGTCAAACCAGCACCCTGTGCAATCTTGTCAATTAATTCTGTCTTGTTCATAATTTTGTAGTTTTAAAAGTTAAATAATATATTAAAATAATGTTATTTATTCCGAATTCCGACGCAAATATATGATAAAGAATTCATAAAACAAACAAAAAAACGAAAAAAATGAGTTTTTTCATAAAAAAAAGTGTGTTAGAGGCCATTTTTGTGTTTTAAAACGGATATTTTTTGTAATTTTGCGCCCAAAATGAAGAAATCGTGTTATTACGAGTTGTAAGTACTTAAAAAACAGAATAGAAGCAAAATGAACAATATGCCCACTATGACCAAGAACCTGCTGATTGTCAATTTTCTGGCGTTTGCAGCAACATGGGTTCTGGAGTTGCGAGGAATCGACCTGGCGCAGCTGTTAGGACTGCATTTCTTCCTGGCCAGCGACTTCCATTTTTATCAATTCTTTACATACATGTTTCTGCATGGTGGTTTTACACACATCTTCTTTAACATGTTTGCGCTGTGGATGTTTGGCTCGGTTATTGAGCGCGTATGGGGTCCGAAGAAATTCATTTTTTATTACATTGTTTGTGGAATCGGTGCAGGTATAACGCAGGAACTGGTGCAGTACGGAACCTATATGGTTGAAGGCATTGCTGCCTACCAGTATGTGAATGCCGGTGGTGTGCAGATGACTACCGATGCCTATATCAACCTGTGGACAACGATAGGTGCTTCGGGTGCGGTGTATGGTATCCTGTTGGCTTTCGGTATGATTTTCCCTAACGAACGCCTGTTTATCATCCCGTTCCCATTCCCCATCAAGGCTAAATGGCTGGTGATGGGATATATCGCCATTGAACTGTTCTCGGCAATGAGCGGTCCTGGCGACGGTGTGGCCCACATGGCGCATTTGGGCGGTATGCTGTTCGGATTTCTGCTGATACGTTACTGGCAGAAGCATCCTGACTCCAGTCAGGGCTTTGGTCGTAGTCGCGGACAAGAATTCTTCGAGAATCTGAAGCGGCGCTACGACCAGCGTCAGCAGCAGAACAGTCACATGAAAGCCGAGCACACCGACCCACGCCATGAGACTGACGAGGAGTATAACGCCCGCAAGCGCAAGGATCAGGAAGAGGTGGATGCCATTCTGGACAAGATTCGCAAGAGCGGTTACGATAGTCTGACAAAAGAGGAGAAGAAGAAATTGTTTGACCAAAGCCATCAGTCGTGATTAAGCAGTTGAAGACTTTTACCGTCCGTTTGATAGCGGGAGCAAATTTCGCCACTGTGCTGGTCATGCTGTTGGTGGGATATAGCGACCGTCTGAATCCTGCCGACCATCCGCTGCTTTCGACGTTCGGTATGACGTTGCCTGTCTTCCTGCTGATCAATCTGGCTTTTATCTTCTTCTGGCTCGTTTTCAAGTGGCGAATGATTTGGATTTCCGTGCTGGGACTCGTGCTCGCGTATGTACCTATTAGTATTTATATGCCGCTGAACGTTTCACACGACATTCCAGAGGATGCGATAAAGGTCATTTCGTACAATGTCTGTACCTATGGAGGCAACTATAAGTACGAGCAAGGGTTCGAGCGCGTTCGTGACTATCTGGCTGAGGAGAACCCGGATATTGTCTGTTTGCAGGAGGATGTCGATAGCTGGCGGCGTTACGTGTTCCGTGACTACGAGAAAACCTTTGCCTACAACGACACCATGGTGCTTTTCAATACCCCGCAGAGCTTCAATGCATTGGGCATTCATACGAAATACCCCATCATCCGCCGCGAGCGCATTGATTATGCCTCGGAGGCCAATGGCAGTGCGGCTTGGTGGTTGAAGGTGGGCAACGACACGCTGGTGGTGGTCAACAACCATTTTGAGAGTTGTCACCTGAACGAAGACGACCGCAGGCAATACCGCCAGATACTGAAAGGCACTATGCCTAGGGATTCTATGCGTGAAGAGTCAAAGATATTGCTTGTCAAACTGGCTGAAGCAAATGCCAAGCGTTCGGGACAGATTCGCGCTGTGCGCCAATATGCTTTGGACCACAGCCAGTATCCTGTCATAGTCTGCGGCGACTTCAACGACAATCCGATTTCCTATTCGCGTCATGCAATGGCGGAGGTGTTGACAGACTGTTACGTGACGACAGGAAGAGGTGTCGGTTTGTCATATAATCAGAAAGCCTTTTCACTCCGAATTGACCATTTTTTCTGCAATGAAAGGCTGGAACCTTATCGGTGCGAAATTGATGGCGAAATGGACGCAAGTGACCATAATCCGCTCATTTGTTGGCTCAAAATACAGCCAAAGCATTAAAAAATGTATGAAAATTGCCGAATAATTTCCGTAAATGAAGAAAAAAGCGTATATTTGCAGGCTAAAAAAGCAAAATAATAAATTATAATAATATATAAACAACAATGCAAAACAAAGGAATTGTAAAATTTATTGCAATCGTTCTGATTCTCGTTTGCTGCTTCTACCTTTCCTTCTCGTTTGTGACTCGCTACCACGAAAACAAGGCAGCAGCCATGGGCGAAGAGGCTGGTCAGGAGTATCTGGACTCAATCATGAACGAGAAGGTGTACTGCGGAATTTATTCTTTCAAGCAGTGCCGCGAGATGGAGATTGGCCTGGGTCTTGACCTGAAGGGTGGTATGAACGTGATTCTTGAGGTGTCGGTGCCCGACGTTGTTGACGTGCTGGCTGACCACAAGCAGGATGCTGCCTACAAGAAGTCAATGGAGCAGGCAAAGAAGGAAGAGGAGACCAGTCAGGATGACTTTATCTCCCTGTTCATCAAGTATTGGAAACAGAATGCTAACGGACGACCTCTGGCAGCTATCTTTGCTACCCAGCAGATGAAGGGCAAGGTGAGCACCAGTTCTACCGACTCTGAGGTGGAGAGCGCCATCCGCGCCGAGGTGCAGAGTGCCGTTGACAACTCGTTCAACGTCGTCCGTAACCGTATCGATAAGTTCGGTGTCGTTCAGCCCAACATCCAGAAGCTCGAGGGCCAGAGTGGCCGTATCATGGTTGAGATGCCTGGTATCAAGGAGCCTGAGCGTGTTCGTAAGTTGTTGCAGGGAAGTGCTAACCTGGAGTTCTGGGAGACCTACAACTCACAGGAGATCTATCCTTTGCTGGCTCAGCTGAATCAGAAGTATGCCGCTATGGGTGGCGACGCTTCTGCCGCTGTTGACACTACTGCTATTGAGGCTGCCGCTGATACTACTGCTGTTGCTGAGGCTGCTGCTGATACGACAAAGGCTGCTGCTGCCGACCTTGCTGCTAAGCTGGCTAAGAAGGACGCCAAGGCTAACGATGCCAAAGCTAAGGCTGAGGCTCTGAAGCAGAACCCTCTGTTTGCAGTATTCCAGCCCGTTCCTCAGGGACTGGCTATCGTTGGTTACGCCAACGCTCGCGATACTGCTGATGTCAACAAGGTTATCTACTCTCAGATTGCCGCTACCGTGCTGCCTGCCGAGTGCAAGCTGCGCTGGGGTGCCAAGGCTGAGGACTTTGGCGGTGAGAACACCAAGGGCGACGTCTTCGCACTGTATGCCCTGAAGGTTACCGAGCCTAACGGCCGCGCTCCGCTGGAGGGTGACGTGATTACCTCTTCTAAGGACGATTTCGACCAGATGGGTCACCCCTCTGTATCGATGCAGATGAACTCTGACGGTGCTCGCCGCTGGAGCCAGATTACCAAGCAGAACATCGGTCGTGGCGTGGCTATCGTCCTCGACGACGCTGTTTACTCTGCTCCCCGTATCCTGACTCAGATTGACGGTGGTAACTCTCAGATTACTGGTAACTTCACCATCGAGGATACCAAGGACTTGGCTAACACGCTGAACTCCGGTAAGATGCCAGCTCCGACCCGCATCGTACAGGAAGAGGTCGTTGGTCCGTCGCTGGGTGCCCAGTCTATCAAACAGGGTGTCATCTCGTTCATCGTAGCTTTCGTGCTGCTGATGATCTACATGATTATGCTGTACGGCTTCATCCCGGGTATTCTCTCGGATATCGCCCTGCTGTTCAACCTGTTCTTCACACTCGGTATTCTTACCTCGTTCCAAGCTGCACTGACCATGCCTGGTATCGCCGGTATCGTGCTGACGCTGGGTACTGCTGTGGATGCTAATGTGCTTATCTACGAACGTATCAAGGAAGAGCTGCGTCGCGGCTTGGGCATGAAGGAGGCTGTGACGAAGGGTTACTCTAACGCTTTCAGCGCCATCTTCGACTCGAACGTCACCTCTCTGATCACTGGTTTCATCCTGTTGTTCTTCGGTACAGGTCCTGTCAAGGGCTTCGCCACCACTTGGATCATCGGTATCTTCTGTTCGTTCTTCACCGCTGTATTCCTGACACGTCTGGTTTACGAGAACCGCCTGAAGAAGGACAAGTGGCTCGACCTCACCTTTGTCACTGGTTACTCAAAGAACCTGATGCAGAACGCCAAGTACAACTTCATGGGTATGTACAAGAAGTCGTTCCTCGTCTGGGGTATTGCAGCTATCGTCTTCATCGGTTCGTTCTTCGTTCGTGGCCTCAGCCAGAGCATCGACTTCACCGGTGGTCGTAACTATGTGGTGACACTCGACAAGGAGACCCACGTTGAGGATGTCCGCGCTGCTTTGGCTGGTGCCTTCATCAACAGCGTTGGCGAGAATGCCGGCAAGGAGGCTAACACCTCTGTGATTGCTCTGGGTACCGATGGCAAGACCATCCGTGTCAGCACCAACTGGGATATTGAGTCGAACAATCCTGATGTTGATGACCAGGCAGAGACCATTCTGTACAACGCTCTGAAGCAGGGCGGCTTCGTCAGCCAGGCCAAGGTGGAAGACTTCAAGAATCCTGATGTCCGCGAGGGTGGTTCTATCATCAGCTCGGCAAAGGTTGGTCCCGCTGTGGCTAAGGATATCACTTATGGTGCTATCATCTCGGTCATCATCGCCCTGATTGCCATCTTCCTCTACATCCTGCTGCGCTTCCGCAATGTGGCATTCTCTACGGGTGCTACCATCGCACTGGCCCTCGATGCACTGGTGGTTATCGGCTTCTACAGCATCCTGTGGGGTTGGGTACCCATGTCACTGGAGATCGACCAGGTGTTCATCGGTGCTATCCTGACGGTGATCGGTTACTCCATCAACGATAAGGTGGTGGTGTTCGACCGTATCCGTGAGAACTTCCAGCTCTATGGCAAGCGCGACCGTCAGCAGCTGTTCAACGATTCGCTGAACCAGACGCTGGCTCGTACCATCAACACCTCTGTCACGACGTTGATCGTGTTGCTGTGTATCTTCATCCTCGGTGGTGACTCTATCCGCAGCTTCTCGTTCGCTATGATTCTAGGTGTTGTCGTTGGTACCCTGTCGTCGCTGTTCATCGCTGCTCCTACAGCATTCCTCGTGATGGGTCGCACCATCTGTGAGGACGACGTAGAAGCTAAGGCATAAGGCTTACACCTTATTATATATATAAATCAGCCCGCTCGGATGTGAGCGGGCTGATTTTATTTTTCTAGAATCTCTAGAACCTCTAGTTAAAATAGTACAAGAACGCTGCAATGCCTTCCAGTGCGGGCTTGCGCTGACCCTCAATCTCGATAGAGAACTTGATCTCCGCCTTGCAGATGCCGCGCAGGTTCTGGATGTTGTGCAGCTTCGTCACCAGTCGCACACGACTGCCGGTAATCACGGGCTGACCGAAACGCATATCATTCATGCCGTAGTTCACCAACATCTTGATGTTGTTCACCTCGATAATCTGGTCCCACAAGTAAGGCAGCAACGACAGCGTCAGATAGCCGTGAGCAATAGTCGACTTATAAGGACTCTCCTCCTTGGCACGCTCCACGTCTACATGAATCCACTGGTGGTCCAACGTAGCATCGGCAAACAGGTTGATGCGGTCCTGATCGACCTGCAGCCACTCACTCTTTCCTAACTCTTCGCCCAGATGGGCGGCAAACTCGTCGTACGAGTTAATCACTAATTTTCCCATAATTTTAACTTTTTAAGTTATTTTCTGCTGCAAAGGTAATCATTTTTCGTGGAAAATGATTACCTTTGCACACGAAAAAGGTCGCCCTGATAGTTAAATGGATATAACAAGGTCCTCCTAAGACTTAGTTCCGCGTTCGATTCGCGGTCGGGGTACTGAGTGCGAAACCTCCTCGGATTTCGCACTTTCTTTTTCTCCGTACCCTCGCAACTTGTTGGTTTCTTGAAAGATAAGGTCAAGCACTTGGTTATAGGAATTAGTTCGATATTTTTCTCCGTCAAATTGGATTTTTTCTGGGAACATCGAACTCAGTATCTTACACTTCGTCTTAACTGGCGCATTTTTCATAAATAATCCTAAATTTGCGATGATATTCACAGAGTAGTCTATCTTTTCTTTCAGTCCTTTGGTATCGCTCTGTAGGAGTTCTATACGTCCTTGGAGTTCTTTGATTTGCCTCTCGCAGTTCTCAGTAATGCGGTTGTAGTTCTCGTCCTTCAGATTACCCTCTAAGAATAACTCGTCAGCCTTCGTAAGCCTCTCCTTAACCTTCTCTATCTCTTTGCGTAGAGCCTCAACCTCCCTTTGAACGTCTTGCTTGTGTTCGCCTCGTAGGTCTTGCAGAACCTCAATATAGAGGTTTAACACCTCCTTGTTAGGCTTTAATCCTCCTACCCAATCAGCGAATTTGTCGTTTACGTAGTCGGCAGGTCTGCGTAGGTGCTTGCCATCGTGGCAGCAGTTGTAATATTTGTATCTGCCACCAGCAGCACCTTTGCTTGTTGCACCTGTTAAGGAGTACCCACAGATAGGGCATACGATGTACTTGCGTAAATATAAGTCTGGGTCAATTGCCTTGCTCAGTTTAGGCCCGTGTTTGCGCTTGCCGTTGAGTATGTCTTGCACCTTGTCAAATGTGTCTTCATCAATAATGGCATCGTGCAGACCTTTGACTATCTGCTCTGGGTCATCCATGTAGGCTGGAACTCTGATTAACCCTAAATAGAAGATGTTACGCAGCATCCTATAGAACGCATCTTTCTGGATATTGGGACAAAGCCTACGTCTGATGTTGTTTGGAGCCTCAACGCCTTTGGCGACCTCTTGGAATACTTGGCGTATGGTTCTTGCTTCTGGCTCATCGATGTCAACGTATGCTTCTCCCTTCTCGTCTCTTTTATTTATGTAACCTCGTGGCGCTTTGTTCGAGCATTTGCCATTGAGTAAAGTTCCATGTATACCGTCTCGTGTCCTACGTGAAATCTTTTCATCCTCAGTATGGGCTGCACCGCAGTACATACTTAACAGCATCGACCACTCTGTGCTCTTGAAGTCGATAGGCGACTCTATGGCATTTATCTCAATACCCAACTCGTCATAAAACTTGCGCTTATAGGCAAAGGCAAATTCAACGTTACGTGAGTATCTGTCCCAACGTAGGAATAATACCTTGTCAACCTCGTTCCTATGCTTTCTGCAATAGTCATAGAGTTGTTTCATCTTAGGGCGTCTGAGGTCGTAATGCTTGGCTGAATAGTCCTCTCTGTATGGTTTTTCCTCACCTATTATATTATAATGGTGGTTGTCGCAGTAGGCTCTAAGATACCTCTCTTGCATATCCAACGAGCATCCATCCGCTTGCTCATCTGTACTGACTCTACAATATAATATTACGTTCATAACTCTTTAATTTAATAATCCGTTAGTTTCTGATTCGAGTTGACCTATGAAATATAGGTATTCTCTGATTTCCTTAATCTCTCCATCATCGAACTTTCTTTGTCCTTGGTTTAAGATTGTCTTACAATAATCTAATGATAACACAATGGTATTGTATTTACCTTATGCCACTAAGGGCACTTATTTTCAGCCTCAACATTGAGGCAGAGGGCTTTCACCTCCCAGCACTTTAGTCAATATGTAAAACTGTTAACTAATGCAAAGATATGTAAAATATTTTAAATATCCAAGTTTTTGAAGAACTATTTTAGACGAGGCTCTGACATTTGCGTATGGTGTTGACACTCGTACCTGTGATTTTGGCGATATTGCGGAGGCTGAGACCTTTGCGCAATAGACGTATTTCCTCGGGATACTGCTCTCGCATATCTGCCTCGCTCTTGCGGTAGCCCTCCTTACGACCAACCTTGCCACCATTGGCTCGATAGTTTTTGTAACCGCTCTCAACCCTCTCACGGATGGTCTTGCGTTCCATACGTGCTACCTCGGCTAAAATGGTGATAAGGAACTGAGACATAGGATTGACCTCACCGCTCTCAGTCAGTGTTTCTATGTTGTAGTTCTGGATGTAGAGACTGATGCCAAGTTTGTTGAACTGCTCTATCACTTCCAGCACCTGTAACGTATCACGGCCCAGCCTTGAAAGCTCTGTCACTGCCACCTTATTTATATTATGGGCTTGTACGTACTCGACCATACGGCTCAGTTCCTTACGCTCGGCATTCTTCTTGGCTCCACTAATCTTCTCGCAGAAAACAGCCTCAACGCTCCAACCATTATGCTGGGCGAGGGTGGTAAGTTCATTCACTTGGCGGTCATACTCTTGAATGCTGGTGCTGACTCTGGCAAAGATGCAAATTCTATCCATATTTGATATATAAGTTAATTTATTACTCTGCAAAGGTACAAAAAAGTCAAGAAGCTACCAAACATTTCTTAACTTATTTTACTAATAAACCTAAAAATATTTGTATTTTACGACAATTCTTACTATATTTGCCGAAAATTTGTTGTATGAGTAAGATTCTGGCTGATAATGTAAGGAGGTTATGCAAGGAACAAGGAAAACAGATGAAAGACCTTGCAGCCGATATGGGTATTGACCCAGCATCATTAACAAGGGCACTGAATGGCAATGCCAGAATGGATACGGTTCAGAAAATAGCGACGGCATTGGATGTATCAATGAAGTCCTTATTTGAGCCTCTGGATGATGTCGAGGGCTTCATCCGCTTACGTGGTGAAGTGTATCAGTTCAATAGCAAGCAGGAACTTTACAGGTTGTTAAACGAAAAACCAGCAAATGATTTGGTGGTTTAAGAATTTATAACTATCTTTGCAGTTGAATAATTTTAAAATTTGTTGCCTATGACGTAAAGCAGGTATAAGACATATAGATTTTGAAGCGTCTGCTTAATTCTGTGATTCTGAAACTTCGACACTTTCAACAATCACTCAACGGAATGAAAGCGATGCTCACGCTTAGCGTGGGCTATATTCCAATATTTGAGTGATAGGTAGTCGAAGACCTCAGAATCAGATAGGCGAGTAGTCCACGTTTCTTTATCTGTCATCACTACAACCTTGGACTACCTAATTCATAACTATAAGGATTATAATGAATAGGACTCATCTTCATGTCAAGAGAAACAGGGCCTCCATTGAAGTAGTATCGGGGGTGATACTCCTGTTGTCTGGGTGTGTCATATACATATTATTCCGAAGTAAGTCTCTCAACATTTACCAGTGGTGCTGTGCTTTGGGATTGACGGGTCTTATAGACAATTATCGTGGAGTTGTACATGATTGGAATGTATCTGATGTCGTTAAATACAGCCTTCCAGACGGAATATACTGCGCTGCATATATTCTCATCGTCGATGCCATCTGGCACAGAGAATACGGCATCCAGAAATACATCGTTATATCACTCGTCCCTATTGTTGCTATTGGCTGTGAAGTGCTTCAAGGCCTAAATCTTATTAGGGGAACGTTTGATGTCCTTGACCTCGTTTGTTATGCGCTGCCACCATTAGTATATGTATGTATTATCAAGTATAAAAACAATAACAAAAAACAACAAGTATGAAAAAGTATTATTTAACACTCGCAGTGATGGCCATATTTGCTATCGGATTTAGTGCATCAGATGATGAAAGTTCTGAGTCTTCATCAGAAGAAACAAGTAAGGAACAGGTTGAAGAACAACAGCCAGCACCAGCACCGAAACCAGATTTCTTAGGCACTTACGAAGTAAGAGACAAGGCTGGATTGATGTATCATTTTATTTTAAAGGAAGGGGGGACTGTTGATATTATTATTAATCCACATATTGAACATGGTGAACATTTAACTCTTACTGGAAAATGGAAAGATTGTAGAAAGCAAAATTGTGGCTTACAAATTTGCTACGATGATTCTGAGAGGATACCCGCTCTTTGTTTCCCTAACGGTAGGCATAATTCATCGATGGACAAATGTGCATATCTCTGCGAAGGATACTATTATCCAGACTTCTTCACTTGTGATGACAGAAAAGGGGGATGGCGTGTTGAATATACCAAAATTGATTAACAAAGGCTTATGAAATAAATGATGATGTCTCTATGGTCGTCCAAAATAATTTTTTAAGTTAGGTTGATACAAAAATGACGTATCAGTATAGTTGATTTATTGATTATACTGATACGTTTTAATATTGATACGCATCCCCTATATATAATAAGGTATTGACACGTTGAGGCTCCATTGGTAGGGGTGGTTGTTATATACCTACGAGCGTCCCAGCAGATGCTCCCAGCTGGCATCTACCTTGCGACTTTGGAAACGTATCACACTCCCTATGAAGTGGAAGAACATATCTTCGAGGGTTGCCTCATCGAATAGGATGAGGGGCGTGTATTGGATGCCTCTACGTTCTATATAGTTCTTGACGTCCTCAGAATTCAGATGCACCTCAGTACGGTAGAGCCTCTTAGGGTTGCCGTAGTGTTCAAGTATGTATTGTTTATCTGAGGCATTGCTGATTTCAGCTGCCTTGTCGTAGGTCTGAACGGTGATACCGTTGCTTTTGTCCTTGATGGCGTTGCGTTGCTTGATGTTCACGGTCTTATACTTGTCCTGCTTGTTGAGGCTACCAGATGTCGTGTAGGAGATTTCTGGTTTGTCCTCGTCCCTGTCTGTGATACGCCTGCCGTTCAAGATGGTTGTCACGTCTTTGTTATGCAAGTAAGCCTTAACAAGTGGGCTAACGCTGAAAGGGGTATCAAGGCACAGGTCAAGACTCGTCACGTTGTGGAACTCCAGCCCCAGCCTCTGTTCAATATAGGTTAGATAGTGCGAGTCGCCTGTGTATAGGGTCTCATTGTTGAGGCTGAACCAAACCTTGCGATTTCCGCTGGTATGAGTGTTGCTCTGTTCGTCACCTCGTGCGAGATTGAATTTCAAGACACCCCATTCAATATCACGTGTGCCGTTCCATAGTCTAATAGTATAAACGTTATCAAAGTATCTACCCTCCGTGCGATATAATCTGAACTCGTCCAAATCAAGGCAATCGCCATAGTCGAGGGTGCTTAGTTGTTCATAGTAGTAAGGATGCACGACCTCGTAACAGATAGTCAGAGCATCAAGTTGGATAGGTCTGTTACATACTCGTTTCATTGTTTTGCTGGTTTGTACTCTCGTTATTATCCTCGTCCCTGTATGGGATTGTAGCCCAATACTGACGCATTGCGTTACTGATGGCTTGTTTGTGTGAGTCGCTGAACGAGCGACCTTTCAAACTTTGAGCGATACGCATCTTGGTATCGTCTCGTAAATCTCGATATTGTCTTCTCATTGTCGTTATAGTTTTAATATAAATAGTACGTTCGTTAGAAAAAGTTGGTATAGTAGAGCATAAAAGTTTGGGGAGGCTGGTAGGATTTATTTTGCATACGGTTCTATGCCTACTATCAAATAGGAAAAATATAGCAGGCGCAGGAGACATAAAGGCTACTACCCCTATTGGCGTAGGGCTTTTCCTGCGATTGATGGCTATTTACAATTTACTATACGTGGTTTCTTGTCTCAAAAAAGTTAGCTAATATCTTGGTTATTTCTCTTTTTTGTATTACCTTTGCAGCCGAAACTCATAGTAGAGTGTTACTCTCTTGATGGAGATGGTGGCTTAGTCGGGTCTGGAATGTACTCTCTCAGTGCCCAAATCTTATCAAGGTCTCTCAGAAAAGAGTTCGAGAAAAGTTGCATTAGGGGTACTGAGTGCGAAACCTCCTCGGATGTAGAACTTTCTTTTTCTCCGTATCCACCTTGCGGAATCATGTGATTATGGAGGGCATTATTGCCAGATTGTTACTTCATCAGCCAGCGGCCGTCGTG
>Ga0247609_10001770_pt1 | contig 24527 bp, 13 predicted proteins | sample 172DNAGHGlowgp2_FD_193487 | JGI IMG/M metagenome (GOLD analysis project Ga0247609, IMG submission 193487) | Sheep rumen microbial communities from Palmerston North, Manawatu-Wanganui, New Zealand - 1728 DNA GHGlow gp2 | ecosystem: Host-associated > Mammals > Digestive system > Stomach > Rumen ...
TTTCTCTTTCAATACGAATAGTTCCTTCACCTTCCTTAAAGATTACTTTTGTCTGAAGTTTTACAGTAAGGTCATAGAATTCAATGTCAACTGGTTTAAGTGTGACAATTCTTTCGTCACCTTCCTGTGAGAATGATGCTGTTGTTCTACATAAAGCTAAATCTACTTCTTCACCATTATATGTAAGTTTTGCACTTCTAATGGTACCTTCACCAGCGTAATGTGTAAAGTAACCAGCTCTATATTTCTCCTGAATAAGGAATGGATATGAAGCATCCTGTACATGCTTTGTACCAATACCTACTGGCCAATACAATTTAGAAGCATATGGACGAAGGTCTACAATTGCTCCACCCTGTTCCATGTTAACACATGCTCTCATATATGGATCACAATACCAGAATAACTGCTTATCTGAACCATATAAAATATCTCTCCAAAGAGCACATTCAGGTTCTGTATATGTCTTCTTTTCTCTATAATAATCAGCAAATTCAGCCATTGTCATATCAACTAATTTGCCTTCTTTTTTAAGTTCACCGTAGTATGCACATCCATCTTCATAACTCTTTAAAAGTAATTCGTATGGTGCTTCCCATCTGCCCATCTTATTCATCCAACCTGGTCCAACAAACATCATGTTATATGAATAACCATTATTGTATTTTTCAAGAGAACGATACTGATCAATCAAATTATATAAATATGGATACTCCCATGTTTTGCTATCATAAATCATACCACGAAGTACATTCTGTGGATGTGTTCCAAAGTTAGAACCATTACCATCATAACAAGCAATTAAATCTCTTGATAAATGAGGTATTGCTACAATTCCACTATCTTCGGATTCATTAGCTGCAGGAGCATGTGTGTTCTGTTTTGAAGGAATCCATGGATTCCATGGGCCACCATCAAATAATGTATACCATGAATTATTACATGTATGGTACGCCTTAGGTCCTTCTTCCCAACATGTTGCAACAGCACACTTAACAGATGGATATTTTTCTTTAATATAGTTTGTTAAGTCAGCATCCATGTAATATGAACCTGTTGATTCTGGATAAAAACCAAATCTATCATAGAACTTACCAAATACATCATCAACAATTGACTTCTTATCTTCCATTGAAAACATCCAAATACAGAAATCTTTTGTTTTGTATTTTTCTCTAAACTCTTCACAAGGAAGACCTAATAACGAAAGTGCAATTTCATCACCATATTTCTCATGATCTTCTTTTGCTAAAGCAACAGCCTCATCATTAAAAAGTGAAGCATATGTCATTTGAATAGTTGTTTTCAATCCGTTCTTATGAGCAATTGCTTGCTGTGTTTTAAAAATATCGAGCGACTCAGTAAGCAAAGCCTCTCTACCTATATCTTCTTCTTTGCCATGTCCTGTAACCTTTTCCGCATATTCAGGTACCATTTCAGGACGATGAATAATATTTACTATAAACTTATCCATCTTTATCTCCTTTCTCTTTTTTTCATATGTGAATATTTCTCTCTTTCACTAAAAAAATTGTAACATAGTTATTAATTCATCGTCAATTTGAAACCATCATAAGTACCTGTTTTTGCCTTATTTTATGCGATTTTTATACAAGTACAGTTTAACTTGTATCTAAAAATACCGGTTCATAACGATTATGTATACAATCATTATGAACCGGTAAACAAATTACATATTAAATTTTATAATCAATGAAATATCATTAACTATTTTCTTTTAGCTGATTTAAGTTTTGAAGCATTGCTATATACTTTAACTTTCTTACCATTCTTCCTGAATGCGAATACTTTATAGAAATACTTCTTACCCTTACTAGCCTTCTTGTCTAAGAATGAATGTTTCTTAGCACTCTTAAGTGTAGCAACTTTCTTAAAGCCTTTTTTCTTCTTTGTTGAACGATAAACTACATATCCGTTAGATTTCTTAACTTTCTTCCATGTAATCTTAATTCCGCTCTTAAGACCTTTTGCTTTAACCTTAGAAACTTTACCTGGTGTCTTAACTTTTACAGCCTTACTTGCTGCAGAGTAACCATATTCATTGCTTCTTGCAACTACTGTAAACTTAACTGTCTTACCAGCTTTACCATATTTAACAATCTTGCTTGTCTTAGTTGTACCAGCAACCTTCTTACCATTTGCATAAATAGCATAGCTTGTTGCTCCGTCAACTGCCTTCCAAGTAAGTTTAACCTTTGCACCCTTAGTTGCTTTAATTGATTTAACTTTAACCTTTGTTGGAGCACTTAATTTAGCTTTGTTCTTGCATTCTTTATCTGTGTAATATTCAACAGCCCATGTATTTTTGCCGTTCTTTAAATCTCTGTAGAAGTAAAGTTTAACAAAATTATTAGATGTAGCTTTGAACTGTGGATTAGCTGCGCCCATAGAACCTGTAAGGTTAGTTGCATTCCAATCCTTCTCTGTATATACATTAAATGCATATGTTGTGCCCTTTACAGCCTTACCAAGTTTAATTGAGTAAACATCGTTACCTTCCTTAGTAAGTACATCTGGCCATGTGTCTTCTTTCTTTTCGTATGCTTTGCCGTCATCATCAACACCCTTAACGAAATCACCAGCCCAGTAATTGCTAAAGATACCCTTACCAGCGTCTGTGTTTGTGTAAGCTGTTGTTGAACCAGCAACATAGTATGTCCAATCTACGAAGCTATCTGCTTCTTCCTGAGTCTTAAATATCTTATTGTACTTAATATATGCTTTATTTCCAGCTGATAAGAATGCTTTAAATCTTGAAAGGTCAGCATCTGATGTTGAGATATCACCATAATCGCCAATATCTGTCTGCCAGATTGTACCTTCTTTATCAGCTTTATCGCCCTTACCATAATCTTCATTCTGTGGATTAACAACTACCTGGTAACCACCATAAATAGCTTTATAACCCTTAAATACATACCAGCCATTACCAACTTCAGTCATAGGATAACAATTTCTACCCCAATATGTCTTTGTAGCTTTCATTCCTGGTATTTCTGTATTAAATGCTAAGTAAAGATCTTTAGAACCTGTAACACCATAGAAATAATAAATTGCTACTTCGTCAAATTCTGTTGGTTCTTTACATTCAGTATCATCAAAATATTCAACTGTAAACTTGCTGTTTACTAAATCATATGTAATCTTAACATAAGCATCAGCTACTGCAAGGAATGAATAATTATTCTTCCAAACCTTACCGAACCAGCTCTTATCTGCATATACATTAAGAGCATATGTTTCAAACTTCTTAGCTTTTTCCTTTGAAACCCATGTTAACTTCTTGCCGTCAGATGATTTTTCCATCTGATCAAGCCAGTTAGCATCACCAACATATCTGTTTTCGGCTTCAACGAAATGATAATTATCCTGAGCCCAGTAATTACTAAAGATACCCTTATTGCAATCTGGTTCAAATGAAGCTGTTGATCCTGCAATATAGTAATCCCAACCGAATGCTTTATCAAATGCTTCAGCTTCTTCAACAGAATCAAATAATGTATTGTACATTACGTATGCAACTTTCTTTTCAAATAATGCATTGTATTTTTCATTATTTGTATCTGCTGTTTTAACATCACCGTAATATCCAAAATCAATGATCCATGTTGTATTTTCATTATCATTGCTATTTGTAGGATATACTTCGCTATGTGGATTAGCTACAATTTGGAATCCACCGAAATCTTTATATACATCAAATGTATACCAATTATCTTTACCAGCCACTTTCTTAAGTGGGAAACATGTTCTATTCCAATATGTTTCTTTATAAGCATTACCTAATTTATCAGCATCCTGAGATGAAGCAATAGCAGCTTTAGCAAATGCTATTGTTAAAGTATCATTTGCTACATCTTTATCACCTGGATAATATACATAAATTGTAGCCATTGGATTTTCAATTTTAACTAATTCTGTATATGTATCATCTGTATAAATCTTATATGAAGCGATTTTACCCACTGAATCAAAGTATACTTTTAAGAATCCAGTAGCAGGAATTTCATAATCTGACCAATTGATAACAACATCATTCCATCTGCCTGTTGGACCATAAACACCATTTCCTAATACAGCGCCATTTAAAACTTTTCCAAATTCATAAGAATACATACCATCACTTAATTTGGTCATAGGCTGTATAGAACCATCTGTTCCAAAATAGAAATCAGGTTTTTCTGTTGTATCTTCAATTAAATTTTTATAATCTGAATCTTCATATACTTCATATGTAACTGTGCCAGCTGCAGAATCATAAACCACCTTACCATATCCATCAGCATAGATAATATAACATCCCCCAACTACAGCTACATCATTCCAATCTAAACTATTATAAACGCCAAATTGAACAGTTCCTTTATTTACAGAACCACATTTAAGTGAATATATTCCTTCAGATTCTTCTGTCATTTTAGTATCTTCAGATAAATTTCCGTCAAAACCTACAAAATATGCTTTTTCAATGATTTCTTTAGTATATTCAGCATCTTCATATACTTTAATTTCTAAAGTATGACTAACTGTATTAAATACAAGTTTAACGTAACCAGCAGGAATTGCCTTTGTACCAAATTCATACTTAACATTCCAATCAGTATCTTCTGTTACAGTAACCCATTCATTTGTAGTTTCTTCAACTTTACCAAGTTTATATGTACATGTACCGTCATTTTCCTTAGTCATAGCTGTTAATGTAGGCTGGAATGTTCCAACTGCAACATAATAGTCCTTATCAACTACAGCAACTTCTTTTGAATATGTATCATCTGTATAAACCTTTGCAACTATTGTTGATTTATCATAATCTTCTTCATCAACTGTAGCAAATACTTTTACATATCCAGCTGCAGCAACAGGAATATTTTCAAAATACTTAACTGTACCCCATGTTTCGTCATAATATACTGTTGCTTTAAATGTACTAAGTTCTAAATAACCTAATTCATAGGAATAAGTACCATCCTTTTCCTTAGTCATTTTAACTTCAGTCCAATCAGCACCAAATGCTTCTGAATTACCTGCAATCCAGTATTCTTTTTCTACTGGCATTTCTGTAGATGTATAAGTAACTGAAATATCACCAACATTAAACCATGCATCCGCATTATCTGCGTCTAAAACAATACCAATATTAGCAGTTTTAGCTTCACTTATAGAAAATGTTAATGTTACTTCTCCTGGGTTTCCCCATTCACCTTTAACTGAACTTGAAGAAGTTTCTACTTTACCATCAACATATGGATAAGCAGTAACATTATCAGCATATCCCTTAAATTTAATAGTATATACTCCAACTTTTAAATTTGCTTTAGATGAGGTAATTACACTTGCTTCAGCATCGGCATTTCCATTGAATTCGTTATAATTTTTTAGACATTTCTCAGTTGAAAAGTGCTGATCAGCATCTGTAGCTACCCACGCGTAACTATATTCCCATTTATCTGCATCAGTCATAGTTGATTCAGCTACATCGCCAATAATGTCATCACCAACTGCTAACTCTTTAGCCGCAACAGGAACATAATCAATGTTCGTAACAGTCATTGCTGCTACTAAAAGTCCTACTAAGAGTTTCTTTAAATAATTCTTCATAAACTCTTCTTTCTCCTTTCGTATAAGTATTTGTTGTTATTATAGAAACAACCTATCAAAATTATAACATATTTTTGTTATTGTAACAATGCAATACACACATATAAATTATAATTATTTTTTTATACAAAACGCACAAAAAAAGAGCCGCTTATGCGACTCTTTTTAGAAACTATTATTTGACAACTGGTTTCTTAGCGCCAGATTTCTTTATAAGTTTCTTATATACTTTCTTTTTGATCTTTGGAACTTTGAATTTTGCTTTACTTTTAATACCTTTGAAACTGTTTTTAGCAATCTTCTTAAGTACTTTTGACTTGATTGTAATCTTTTTAAGTTTCTTACAACCATTAAATGCATTATTTCCAATAGACTTAATGTTTTCACCGATAACAACACTTGTAAGTTTCTTATATTTCTTAAATGCATTTTTACCAATTGAAGTTACTTTATAACTATAACCATTAATCTTAACAATTGCAGCAATTTTAACAGATTTAACAGTTTTCTTTTTAGCACCAATTATGCTTACTTCACCAAATGTTCCATCAGATTTAGCTGATTTAGTAACTTTATACTTATATGTCTTATCTGTAATAACTTCATTTTCCTTAGGACCTGTAGTTACTTCAGCGTTTAAACTTCCAAGATTTAATACACATTCTTTTGATGAACCATATACTCTTCCAAATCCATTATCATAGTATGGAACGACCTTAAAGTTATAAGTGTTAACATTATCCACATTAACATCTATTGATGTTGTAGCAACTGGTTTTGTATCAATCTTAGCGTAAGCTTCATTACCCTTTCTAGCATAGATTTCATAGCCATCGCCTTCACCACCTGATGTGAATACCCATGATAATTTTGCTTTTGTATCTGAAAGTCTTTCTGCACTAGCTGAAACAATTCTATCTGGTACATGTACTGTTACACTTGCACTTTTTCCATTATTATATCCATTTGCTTTAGCAATAACATTAATTCTATTAGATCCTGCATAACTTGCTACAACTTCATATCTTAATACATCACCTTTAACTGTTGCAACAGTATTACCACCAACTTGAACTTCGTATTCAGTTGCATTTTCAACCTTGTTCCAGTTAATTACATACGTATTTTCCTTAGTTGATGATGAAATTGTTACATTAGGCTTATCAAGTGTACCATATACAAATTTACCTGTATCAGCAGGATTACTATATAACTTACCATCTGATAATACATAATATACACTACCCTTTACGATTTCATCATAAAGTTCTGTACCACCATCTAAACCGATATTTACTAACCATGAAACTGTATCTTCTGTATGACCTTTAGAAGTATCATAAATCTGGAATCCACCATCCATAGTTGAAAATTCTAATTTATACCAGCCTTCACCAAGATCATCTGTTGCATCCTTCATAACATAGAATTTCTTTCCATCCCAACCTTTGATTGTAAATGGATCACCAGCATTTTTAACTGTTGTACCAAACATTAAACTTATTTCATCTCTGCCTAATCCATATACATAGAATGTAAATTTAATCTTTCTTACATCCTTCATAACTTCATCTGAGTTAGCGAAAAGACTTCCATCATGATAATATGGCGTTTTGCTTGAAACTATGTCGTGGAAATCAGAATCATTTGCTGAATATAATAAGTTTGTCTCACCATTAACAACTTCATAAATATCAAACTTTCCATAAGTTCCATTAATTCTTAACTTATACCAGTTTTCACCATATGATAAGTCATCATTCATATAATAAGCACTCTTACCCTTAATAGTTAAGTCTTTTTCCACTCCATCTATATCCTTAGCAAATGCTAACGCAATTTTACCTTCACCACCATAGTACGCTCTAAGAATTGATGATAAATAGTTTTCTTCATTCATGTTAAATTCAGTTTTAACTTTAACAGAAGCCTTAGGCATAATAAATTCATTATTTGTAACTTCTACAATTTTATTATTTGAATCAATTACATTAACTTTAACTAAACTATATTTACTATCTGTTGAAATATTTAATTTAACTTTATTGCCAGGTTTAGCATTTGCTTTATCTGCTACAACATTTCCACCAACGCTTTCAATTACATCAACTTTAAACTCACTTTCATCACAAGCATTATCAAGTAAAGTAATTGCGTTGTTAACATCTGTTGTTGATGCTTCATCATTATTCAAAACAGTCTTTGCATCAACAATTGCATTGCTTAAACTATCATTATTCTGAGTTACATTATTATTAGCAATATCATTTTCAGCCAAAGCAACTCTATATTCTAATAAATCTTTACCACTTAAGTTCTGTCCTTTACCACAATACTTAACTGATACAAGATCTACATTTGACCACTCTCCCTTTAAAACTCCTGTTGCATTAACACCAACAGTAAGTTTTGTGGCATTTGTTACATTAACATAGAATTCAAATTTCTGATATGCTAAGCATGGATCAAGTTTAACAGAATTCTTTATTTCACTTGTTTTATCACCATCTTTAACATAAAGATTTACATTTTTTACATTACCAAATTCATAGCATGAAACTAAATACATTCCACTGCCCTGATTTGTAATATCGACTTCCTGACAACAATCAACATCATAATTATTAAAGCCATCTGTCCAGATTGATAATTTATGATTTCCGTCTTTTGCATCAGATGTTCTCCATTCAGAGTATATTGGTTTATTATCACCACTGCCAACAGTTGAAGTAGTAATCCAATCATCAATAGTTCTACTCTTTGAAATATTTGGACTTTCAAAACTTCCATTTTTAACAAGTTCGTCAGAAACCACACCTGGAGCGATAGTAACATATGCATAAACATCGCCTGCATAGCCATCAACTTTACCTGTTACAACATATTCACCTTCAACACACGTATTAATACTTGCAAGTTCATCTGCATTCCAAGATACATCTGCATTAATTGTTTTTCCTCCGTTAACTACAGCTTTAACCTTTGAAGGTAATTTAATCTCTTCAGCAAATCCAATTCCAACATTAACATTATCAACGCAAACTATTGATTTATCTACAACTTCAACAGTAGCATAAACAGTACCGAATCCATCCACTGTACCTTCAATTGTATAATCTGAAATCTTGCTTGTATCTACTAAAGCAATTTCATCTTCATTCCATTCAACATCTTTTTTAAGCATGTTCAATGATTTTAATTCTATTTCAACTTCTTCAGGCATTGAATCCTTATTAAATACTGAATCTTTGTCAACTTCTAAAATGATAGGAGCAAAATTCTTAATATCTAATGCAGAAGTTGTTCCTTTATAAACATACTTAAATACATTAAGTGCTTCCATGGCTTTAATGTTAAGTCCGCCAGCTGCCTTAAATAAAGCTAAATCAGTTGTAGCACACTTACCACCACCATTCTTTGCACCTTCATCATATTCCTTAGCGTTATCACTAGCCCATCCAGTACCAGTTTCATTATATCCAAGTCCTACATCAACCCAAGCTGGTTCCCAGTAGAATACACCAATACCACCAATTTCACTAACCCTAGCAATTAGGTCACGTAAGAATATTGACATACCTTCTTCAGACTGACCATACTTTGCATATACACCATTTTCATCAGATGTGTTACCTGTGTATCTATAACCAACTTCGGCAATCATAACCTGAATATTTTTACCGGTCTTAGGATTAACAACTTTAGTTGCTCCTTCTAGGTTTGCACATATACCATCAATATCACCATGTGATCCCCATTCAGGATAGAATGATGAACCAAATACATCAAAATCTACATTATGATCAATCATTCCCTGAACTACATCCTTATAATTAAAATGTGCCTCATTTGTATAATGAATTACTGACTTAATATCTGTACCATTATCGGCATTATACTGTCTAAGAGCATTACATCCACTAGCAAATGCTTTATAATAATATTCATCACTCCAACTAAAACCACAAATTCCAGAAGTTGTTTCATTACCAACCTGAATCATTGTAATATTAGTAGCTCCAGCATCCTTTAATGTTGTAAGGCTATCATATGTAAAATTATAGATTGCATCTATAACTTCATCTTTAGATAAGCTTTTCCATGCCTTAGGTCTTGTTTGTTTTCCTGGATCAGCCCAAAAGTCTGAATAATGAAAATCTAATAACACATTAAGACCTGCTTTTTTAGCTGCAAGTGCCATCTTTTTAACATAATTAATATCACAAACACCTGCGCCATAACTATTACCAACTGTTTTTTCTGTTTCGCCAGCTAAATATGGATCATTCCAAAGACGAAGTCTAACATAATTTATACCAGCATTAGCCATCAACTTAAATAAATCCTGTTCTTCACCATCGACATTTACATATCTAACGCCTGCATCAATTAAAGCCTGTGCACTTGAAACATCAGCTCCCATGCAGAAATCTTTTGATAAGCCTTCTACTTTTTCAACCGGAAGATTAGATACATATCTTCCTGATTCATCAAAGCTATCAGCTGCATAAGTATAATTAATATCACCAGGAATTAGTGAAGTAACCATAGCCATACTCATTGCAATTGATAACACGGTTTTTTTCAATCTTTTTCTAATCATAAACTCTCCTTTTCTATTTATTCTCATATATTAACTTTTTATAGTTACATATCACTTCAATATTTTTAAGTTCACACGCGATTCCATCTTTATATTCTAATTTCTTATCAAAGTATTTATCATTATCCTCATCAAGTCCATAAATTCTTAGTGTGATTTTTCTAGGATAACCATAGCCTTTCAAACCTATTGTACACTCATTTCCATTATTAAAATTATCATTGACAACATCACCATTTATAATAGTTTTCATTACATCGCCATCATATAAAACATTAAGATAAATATTATCCAATTCATTTGTTATACTCATATTAAAATTATAATTTAGTTCTAAAGTATAATCAATAATTTTGACGTCTTTTGACGATAGATAATTTACATTTCCAACGGATTCTGTCTGCTGTGAAATATTAACCACAACTGTAGTTTCTTTATTATTTGATTCTAAATTATTTAAGACTAAATTATTATCTTCAGGATAAATCTTTATCTCATCATTATTATCAGAATATAAATATACTTTATTATTATCTACAACAATATTTCCATTTGCAATTATCAAATAATCTCTGTCCAATGTTATTTTATTAGACTTTAATGCTTCTTCCTTTGTTAATATAATACGTTTTGTTTTTTCACCATATTCAATATTTAACTTAGGATTATCTCCGTATAAAACAACATTATCTTCAAATCCATTTTCATCTTTTAATATACATAAAGGAGTTGCTGTAGCATTCTTTATAGATATATCACCAACTTTTAAATTTATTGGATAAAAGAAGTAATCACCATTATTAATATCAAATGATGGAAATGTATTAATACTTTCTAGCATTTTTACATCAATAAAATAATTATCTTTAATTTTCTTGATTAGTTTCAAATCTGAAACATTAACATTTTTATGAGAACTTAAATCATATCCTTTAACATAGTTATTTACAAATAAGAAACCTGACTCGCAATTATGTCTAATTGAACATCTTATATCTTCAAGGTTATCAGCTTGGCAGTATTTGCTCTCAAACTCTCCTCCATTTTCATCAACAATAATATCCATATCAGATTCCATTGAACAAAGTTGTTCTCCAAAATCTTTAATAAACATAAATAAAAGTTTTAGTTCATTAAATGATTCATTTATATTTCCATATGAACCAATTGGTGCATTAAAATCATAATCAAATTCTGGTAAATCACACCAACTTCCTGTTGCAATGGTTTCATTTAAAGGATAATTGATACCTTTTGGATTAACTCCTCCATGAAACATGTAATAACCTAAAAGATTACAACCACTTGCCATTTTAGAAAGTGTAACTGCAGCTATATCAGCGCCATGAACAACAGGTCTTCTTCTATATGTCGGGCACAAACCACCACCAAGTTCAGCAGTAAGGAAAGGAAAATCACTATATTTATAAGTTTCCATACTTCCAATTTCGTTGCCTAGTCCAATCATGTGATCATCACGTTCTTTTGTAATAACATAATTAGAATTTGGCGGAAGCTTTTCACCGCTTCTCTCCCAAGGTACATCACAATATCCACCCATAACTGGAATGCAATCTGCTACAATTGCACCACCCCAGCCAGTAGCCGTATAGTAAGGCACATCAAATCCTATTTCTTTAATTATTTCCAGCAAATGCTTCATATGTTTTTCACTGGATTCCTTATCACCACCACCTACATGACCAAGTTCATTTTCAACCTGAATACCAATTATAGGACCATTATCTTTATTAAATAAACCTTTTACTTCCTCATATACTCTTGATAAATATTTTTTAACTTCAAAAATATATGTCTCATCCTCAGTTCTAATAGAATCACATTTATTTATAAGCCAGTCTGGGAAGCCACCATTTCTAAGTTCTGAATGAACAAATGGGCCTAAGCGTAACCAAACTTTTAATCCTACTTCATCAGCTATTTTTATAAACTCTCTGATGTTTAAATCACCAGAAAAATCATATTCACCTTCTATCTGCTCATGAAAAATCCAAAAAACATATGTAGAAACAATATCTATTCCGCAGTTTTTCATTTTTAACAATTCTTCACGCCATTTATAATTACTTACTCTTGCGTAATGCATTTCACCCATAATTGAAAAAAAAGGTTTTTTATTTTTAGTTAAATATATCTTATTATATCCAAAATTATCTTTCATATTACTTTTCTTTTTTCTTTCTCCATATTCTCTAAACTAAACCATAATAATAATTATTTCTTACTCCTTAAAAGGCGCGATAGGTTTTAAACTAACGCGCCTTTTTTGGGGTTATTTATATTGGGTTATATTATGAAATATAATATAAACATTATTAATTCTTTTCTACTGGATTAAACAAGAAGTCATCAACTGTTCCCCAAGGGCCCTTAGTTCCATCAGCTTCAGCATAAACAGTAAAGCTAATTGTTGCTGTACCATCTTTACCGACTACAATGTTCTCAATTGTAGGCTGTCTGAATTTTGCCCATTCAGTTACTTCAGTTGGTTCTTCATATGTTTTACCATTACTTTCAACAGTAAGTTTAAATGCACCATTAGTAGTATCTCCACCCTGAACCTGACAACTTGCTTTATACTTACCAGGTTTAAGACCAGTTATCTTCTGTGTAACTGTAAAATCACATTTTGTCTTTGAATACCAGTGAAGTGCATGTGTTCCTGTATAAGCATCTGTAATCTTATCAAGGTTATACAATTCATGTTCTGCATCATCTTTAGCCCTGTCTTCGATTGTCCAAACCTTCATGCCTTCTTCAGTATCATCTTCAAAACTCTGATTTTCAACATAGTTAGGTTCAACCATGTTAACGTCGCATGTTACATTATAGTCAGTACCACCAACTGATGCAACGCCGTTAATAACATATTTCTGTGCTCCCGATTCCTGCATTGAGAACTTAGCTGAATCAGTAATTTCTTCCCATTTAACTGCAATCTCTTCTGTATGTCTGTCATTATAAATTGCTGTTACTGTTTCAGGTAATTTAATTTCATCACCAATTCTAATATCGCAAGCAGCATTTGCTACTTCATCAACGGCAATATCACACTTTGTACCTGTGTAACAATAATCAAATGCATATAATGATTCTAAAATATTTCCGTTTTCATCGAACAAGGCCTGATTATCCCATGCACATCCGCCGTACCACTTTCCGGCATCGTCCGGGTCATATTCAGCAGAATAGCTACTAGCCCATCCGCTTCCATATTTCTCCCATTTTTCACTTCTAGGAGCATCTCCTTCTGGAACCGGAATCCAGCCACCTTCCCAGTAGCATACACCAATACCAGCATCTCCAACATTTACAACTGCCTGAACAACATCATTAATAACTTCAACCTGTCCCTGCAAAGTATATGAATAATTCTTAACTACATTAGCTCCTGCACCAATTGTATTTGCGTGGCCATCAAAATCATCAGGTGTATATGCCCAAGATGTTTCCATAACCATAACTTTTTTATTATATGTATCAGCAGCAAATTTTAATATTTCAGTTAAGTTTTCAAGACTACCATGCCAATATGGATAATAACTTGTACCAAATACATCATAGTCAACTTCAAAGTTTTGTAAAATCTGAAGATAATTCTTATATCTTTCCTGACTTGATGGATCTGCAAAATGAACTGCAATTATGATATTCTTATCTACTTCTCTAATCGCTTTAGCAGCACTATTCATAAGTGCTGTAATATTTATCCAGTTAATTTCACCACACAACCAGGCGTTTGTTTCATTACCAATTTGAACCATACCCACATCAACACCTGCAGTCTTTAATTTATTTAGACTATCTTTAGTATATTCATAAATTGCTTTTTCTTTTTCTTCAATTGACATATTAGCCCAGGCTTTTGGAGCACTCTGCTTATTTGGATCAGCCCAAAAATCTGAATAATGAAAATCAACTAAAGTCTTAATTCCATTAGCTGTGGCTCTTTTTCCAATTTCTAAACATTTATCAATGTCATTGTTTCCACCGCCATAACCATTACCATTAGCATCATAAGGATCATTCCAAACCCTAACACGTACATAATTGTATCCACTATCTTTTAATATTTTCAAAAGATCAGCTTCGTTTCCATCTTTATCATGATACTTAACTCCACTTTGTTCTTCAGCAATAAGAGAAGAAATATCCATGCCTTTAATAAAGCCTTCTGATAAGCCTTCAACTTTATTAACTAAAACTGATGACTTTACAGCTTCACCCTTATGTTTATCGCTAAGTTCAGGATTAACAATATCAGCAAATAATCCTGTTTCTTTAGGTTTGTCTGATTTACTACCCTTACTTACGCTACATGAAGTTAATGATACAACCATGGTAGTACATAAAATTGTAGAAATAACTCTTTGTAAACTTCTCTTTTTCATATTAACTCTCTTTCTTCTTAATTATTCAATTAAAACAAAATGCTAAATTATATTTTCTCTATCTAATTTGAATACTACCATATAAGATTTTGATTTTCAATTTCTTGATGTTTATACATCATTTTTTTGTACAAGTTTTTATAAATTGGTACTTAACTTGTACATTATCCGTATATGTTTTAAAGTAAATAACTAATACTAAATGCTTGAAAATAATTTAAAAAAATTTATTTATACACAATCACTGAAACTGCTACGCTAGTTTCAGGATTGAGAGCAGTCGTCAAATACATTCAAGCAAGCTTGATGTGCTTGACTCGTTGCCAAACAAAAAAAGAGAACACCTAAGTGTTCTCTTTATATATTTAAGCATTAAGCTTCGCTTCTTTTTCTTGTGAAGATGATAACGCCTGCAGCAAGAATAATCATAGCACCCATAGCAGCTGGTCCCATATCTCCAGTCTGAGCTACATTACCATCATTACCATCATTAGATGTTACAGGATCACTTGAATCATCAACATTATCTGAACCTGCGTCCTCTGTATCTTCTGTATCATCAACTTCTTCTTCAGTTTCTGGTTCAGCATCTTCTTCAAACTTTGCATCATCACCAACGTAATTATCCCACTCATCCTGTGCGATTTCGAAGTCACCTTTATTTAATACTTCGTCACCGTTTGGATCAACAAGTGAAATATTATCAACATAACCCCAAGCATTTGGATTACTCATATCACATAAACATCCAACATCGTAAACACCTTTTTTAAGGTCAGCTGTAAATTTTACACTTGACCATGTTGATGGGTTGTCATTCCAACCAGTTGTAGCTGTACCAGCACCCTGATTACTTCCGATGAATGGAATAACTGTGATACCATCACCAGAACCACCCATAATATTCATTGTTAATGTATACTTTCCAGCCTCAGTAATTTTAACCTTCTGTGAAATACCCATCTTTTCACTTGTGCCTTCTTTTGACCAACAATTATATGTATAATTGTTAGCGTCATTTTCAAACCACTTAAGTTCATTGAAATACTTATCATCCTGTGTCTTAGGGCCTGTATAAGACCACTTACTACCTTCGTTAGCAAATGCTGATAAATTCATTGTTAAAGCAAGTGCAACTGTTGTTGCTACTGCAAAAATCTTCTTTGCTCTCATATCGTCTCTCCTTACATATATATCCTATTTCTTACATATTTCTAGTAAGAGTTATTTTAATTTTAACACTTGTACATAACAATTGTCAAGTTGTACACACTTGGTTTCAAAGCAAAACTAACCACTTGTTTACAAGAATGGTTAGTTTTATTTGGAAACCATCCATACATGAGGAAGTAGTAATTTACGTTAGTAAATTATGTGATTCCGAATGTATGGTAGGATTGTGTCAATTGCGAAGCAATGGAACAATCCGTAAGTGTGTTATTATTTTTATTTATTTAATAATCTTCACAGGACACTTTGTTTTACAAAGGCCACATCCGGTACAAACTTCCTGATCAATATGTGCTACATTATTCTCAACTGTAATTGCTCCAACAGGACAATTTCTAGCACATAAACCACAACCAATACATCCAACCTGACAAACTGCTTTGACATCTTTACCCTTGTCCTTAGAACTACATGAAACCTTAGCAACAGCTTCATATGGTACCAATTCAACAAGACTCTTTGGACAAACATCAACACATTTGCCACACGCTACACAGTTTTCCTTATTAACAACTGCTACTCCATTAACAATATGAATCGCATCGAATTCACATACTTTCACACATGAACCATATCCAAGACATCCATAGCTACAAGCTTTATCACCACCACCTGTAACGTAGTTAGCCTGTCTACAATCCATGTTACCTGTATAATCATATTTCTTTTTAGCAACATCACAGTTTCCGCTACATTTAACAAATGCAACATTTCTAACCGCCTCAGCTGCTTCACCAGTGATTGCTGATATTTTCTCTGCAACAGGTGCACCACCTACAGGACAAGCATTAGCTTTAGCTTCACCCTTTGCAATTGCAGCTGCAAGAGCATCACATCCAGCATATCCACAACCACCGCAGTTATTTCCAGGGAGTTCTTCCCTAATTGCTATTTCTTTTTCATCCACCTTAACTTCAAACTTTATTGCTGCAAGGCCTAATAATATACCTATAAGAAGACCTAATCCAGCAATAAGAGCTGTAGCTAATAGTACTGCACTCATATCCATACCTCAAAGTCCTCCTATAATAAACCTGAAAATCCAGTAAATGCTATAGCCATAAGGCCCGCACTAACAAGTACGATTGGCATACCTTTAAATGAAGGTGCAATATCATTATATTCGATTTTTTCACGAATACCAGCCATAATTACAATTGCAATTGTAAAACCAGCTGCAGCACCAAATCCATTCACTGTACTTTCAATTAAGTTATATCCATTCTGTACATTTTTGATTGCAACACCTAAAACTGCACAGTTTGTTGTGATAAGTGGAAGATATACACCAAGTGCCTGATAAAGAGCTGGCATCATCTTCTTAAGTACCATTTCTACAAACTGAACTAAAGCTGCAATAACTAAAATAAATACTATTGTTTCTAAGTATTCAAGTCCAAACTTAGCTAATATAAATATATAAATAGCTGATGTAATAAATGATGACAATGTAATAACGAATATTACGGCAGCCCCCATACCAAGTGCTGTATCAACTTTCTTTGAAACACCAAGGAAAGGACAAATACCAAGGAACTGGCTTAAAATAACATTATTTACAAGAGCTGCTCCAAGAGCAATTAAAATAATACTACCCATTACTTATCCTCCTTTGTTGTTTCTTCTTTAACTTCAGGTTTTGCTTCTACCTTGCTATCACATGAAGCTGCACAAGCCATACAGTTACCATCACATTCAGCAACTTTCTTACCACTTTCAATCTTGATCTTGTTCTGAATAGCAACAAGACAAGCAAGTACGAAGAATGCTCCAGGTGCCATTACAAAAATTGTAATTGGTTCATAATGTGAAAATACTTTTCCCACTGCACCTTTAACCACTGTATCTTTACCAAGGAGCTGGTAACCTGCAACTGCACCACTACCAAGGATTTCTCTAAATGTCCCAAGGAATGATAAACCAACTGTAAATCCAAGTCCCATACCAAGACCATCAAATGCTGATGGAATAACTGGATTTTTAGATGCATAACTTTCAGCTCTACCTAAAATAATACAGTTAACTACAATAAGCGAAATATAAATACCTAACGCATCATTAAGTGATGGTAGATATGCTTCTAACATAAACTGTAAGATTGTAACAAGACTTGCTACAATAACGATAAATGCTGGAACTCTTACTCCGTTAGGAATAATCTTTCTTAACATTGAAATTATAATATTTGACATTACAAGTACAGCAGTTGTACTAAGTCCCATACCAACACCATTAATAAGTGATGTTGTTACAGCAAGTGTTGGGCACATACCAAGCATTAATACAAATGTTGGGTTTTCTTTAACTATACCATTGTAAAGTCTTTCTAAACATTTACTCATTTGCCTTACCTCCTGCTAAATATTTAAAGCAGTAAAGTCCTGCATTAACACCATTAGTCATTGTGCTTGTTGTAATTGTAGCACCGCTAATAGCATCTATTTCATTATCCTTAGTAGCACCAGTTTTTGAGTAAGTAATGCTTTCAACCTGCTTACCCTTAAACTGCTTTTTAAAGCCATCTGTATTAGCCTGCATACCAAGTCCGGCTGTTTCATTAATAGAAAGAATTGAAATTCCGCCAAGCTTTCCATCATTATCAACACCCATTGTAAATTTAATATCACCGCCATAACCTTCTTTAGATACAACTGTGAATACATATCCTAATAATTTACCACTGTTGTCCTTAGCTTCTACAACAGCTTCAATTTCTGCCTGTGAAGTTTTAACACCTTCATCTGCGATAAACTTATTCATCTTCTTAGTATTTACTTTCTTTTCATCAAACTTTGATGCATCAGCAAATACTTCCTTATAAGCTCTATCTGTAGCAAGTTTTTCCTGTTTTGCTCTAGGAGCCTTAGTAATATCATATACACTACCAAGTGAGAATCCGGCTACAAGAGTAATAACAAATAAAATTAAAGAATTTTTAATCATATCTTTCATTATTTTTTACCCTCCCATCCGAATGCTGTAGGCTGTGTAACCTTTTCAATAAGAGGTACTAAAATGTTTGAAATAATAATTGCATAAGATACACCTTCTGCACCAGCACCATACTTACGTAAGATTGCTGTAAGGAAACCTAAAATTATACCAAACACAATTCTACCATTCTTTGTAATTGGTGATGTAACATAGTCTGTTGCCATAAAGAAAGCACCAAGCATAAGACCACCACCACAGATCTGTTTAGCTAAATACATGTAATCAAATCCATTACCATTAAATATCAAAATAAATACAGCAAATGATCCGATATAGAATAAAGGAATTCTAATATCAATTAACTTTCTAGCTGCAAGATATAATCCGCCAATCAAAAGACATAATGCACTTGTTTCACCAATAGTACCTGCAGTGCTTCCAAGGAACATCTTATAAAGATCAAAATCTCCACCTTTTTTAATAATTGCAAGAGGAGTTGCTCCTGATACACCATCATATGTAAAATCAGTCATATATTTAGCAAATGAAACAAGTAAGAAACATCTTGCACCAAGTGCTGGATTCATAAAGTTCTGTCCTAATCCACCAAATACCTGTTTTACAACTAAGATGGCAAAAATACCACCCATTGCTGCCATCCAATATGGAATAGTTGATGGAAGGTTTAAGGCAAGAAGCAAACCTGTAAGGAATGCACTGCAATCTCCAATTGTAATTTTCTTCTTCATGCCTTTTTCATATAAAAATTCTGTTAATACACAACTAGCTACTGTAACAACTATAATAATTGCTGCTCTATATCCAAAATTATAAACACCGAAAAATGTTGCTGGTAAAAGGGCGATAATTACAGTAAGCATAATCTCTGTTGTTGTAATTCTATCTCTATCATGAGGATTTGATGAAACATTATAATTTTCCATTACTTACCTCCTTTTCTTCTATCAGCCAATATGTCTTTTCTCATTGACTTAATAGCTTGAGTTAGATTTCTTTTAGCAGGACATACATAAGAACAGCATCCACATTCACAGCATTCCATACCATGATATTTTTCAAATGCTTCCTTATTACCATGATTAGCAAATTCAGCAAGTCTTGATGGAACAACTCTACCAGGACAAACCTGAACACATCTACCACAGTTAATACAAGCTGTTTGTAATTTCTCTGCTTCTTTAACTTTATCAACACTATTACAAAGAATTGCTGAAGATGTTTTAACAATAGGTACATTTAAATCAAACATAGCAGTTCCCATCATAGGACCACCAGATATGATTTTTTCACATTCCTTTGTAAGACCACCTGCAGCTTCAATCAAATCACCCTGATTGCTTCCAAGTGGAACTTCAAAGTTCTGAGGTGTTTTAATAGCATCACCTGTAACTGTTACAATTCTACTTGTAAGAGGTTTTTGATTAGCTACCGCTTCATATACAGCTGTAACTGTATCTATGTTATTTACAATACATCCAACATCTGAAGGTAACATTGTAGAATTTATTGATCTACCAGTTGTAGCGTAAATAAGTGCACGCTCACCGCCCTGTGGATACTTAGTAAATAATTTCTTAACGCAGATATTTGGTTCATCCTTGATAAGTTCACTTATCTTTGCAATTGCATCTTTCTTATTATCCTCTATTGCAATAATACCTTTTGCATTATCAAATAATAAAAGCATGATTTTTAAACCTTCAACAATCTTCTGTGGTGTTTCCATAAGTCTTCTATAGTCAGAAGTAAGATATGGTTCACACTCTGCGCCATTGACGATTACATACTCAATTGCATCTGGATCTTTAGGTGATAATTTAACGTGAGTAGGGAAACCTGCTCCACCCATACCAACGATACCGCATTCTTTAATCATTTCAATAATGTTTTTCTTTGTGAAATTCTCTAAAAGACTTCCGCCTTCTGGAATTTCAGGAACAAATTCTTCATTTTTCTCATCACTTTCAATTACAATCGACATCACCTTAGTTCCCTGTAATGTTAATCTAGGTTCAATTTTTGTAACTGTACCCGATACTGATGCATGAATATTTGCTGAAACAAAACTTGATGCTTCTGCTATTTTCTGTCCTTTAAGAACTCTTTCTCCAACCTCTACTATTGGAGTTGCTGGAGCACCAATGTGTTGTGAAAGTGGAAATACAAGCTCGCCTTTAGGAGAAAAAGGTTTAATAGGTAAATCCTTAGATAACTCTTTTCCTTCGAAAGGGTGTATACCGCCTTTGAATGTTAAAATAGACATTTACATTACCTCTCAATATTTTTTCCAAAATTAAACAACATTACTATTTTAATACATTGTCTAATATTTAGCAATCGTTATTTAATAAATAACCATTTTGAACTATACGTTTTATTTGTCACTTCTTGATATATCAAATCAATAACTTTCTTTATATTTTAATATTCCTTTGATATAATTACTTTGTTAATTATGTATATTTTACGAGTGTTTATACTATTTTATTATTTTGGGAGGAGTTATGCTTATTTATGACCAAATCATAGAATCTACTAATATTAATACTACTATTTACAATGGTTTTAATTATAATGAAACCTTCTTTTTGGATATAGAAACTACCGGACTTTCTCCCCAAAATAGTCTCATTTATTTAATTGGAATTTTATATTTCAATAAAGAATGGCATTTAAAACAATGGTTTCTTGATAATGCTGGTGATGAAGAAAACATGCTTAAAGACTTTACTAGTTTTTTAACTAAAAGCAATTTAAAAAATGTAATTCATTTTAATGGAACTACTTTTGATTGCAAATTTATAGATGATCATTGTGAAATTTATGGAATTGATTTTTCATTTGCTAATATTAATCAGATTGATTTATATAAGACCTTTAGTAAGTACAAAAAAGCATTATCATTAGATTCGCTTAAACAAAAAACTCTTGAATATGCTTATGGAATTAATAGGAAAGATAAATTAAGTGGTAAGGAATTAATCAGCAAATACAAAGAATACCTGCTAAATAAAAAAACTGAAAATGAAGAACAACTACTTCTTCATAATTTTGAAGATATTATTAATCTTCCAACACTAACTTCAATTTGTTCACTAGATGATTTGTATAATAATAAGTATTTAATTACTAATTTGGAATTTGTTGAAACCTCCGATAGTGCTTTTGTAACATTAAACATGGAAAATTTATTACCCAAATTCTTTAATGGTAATTATTACTTTCATATTAAACCTATTTCATATGAGCAATTTTCTGATAATAAGACTAAAACAAATAATTATGAATATAAACTATTATTTGGAAAGATTAAAAAATGTACTTTAAAATTCTTCTATAAAGATTATAAAAACTATTATTATCTTCCTAACGAAGATATGGCCATTCATAAGTCAATGGCGACATTTATAGATAAAGATAAAAAAATAAAAGCTACAAAAGATAATTGCTATACTAAAGTAACTGATACATTTATTTCTTTACCAGACAAACCTTTTTTACAAAAGAAATATACAACGGATGATGATTCAATTTTCGAAGAAATCAAAATGTTTAAAGACGATAATAATAGTTCCTACATTCGTCTATCCGAATTAAATAAGAAAGACTTTTTAATATCATTTATAAATTATATTTTTAAATAATACTTTTTGTTCGTTTATAATATCATATTAATTGAAATACTTTAATATAGATAAGATACTTAATAACTAAAAAGATTAGAGCTAGAAATATTTCCAGCTCTAATCTTTTCAATTTATTTAGTTAACATTTCAATTAATTCCTTGAAGTGCATGCCATTTGATGCTTTAACCAAAACTGTATCATCTTCTTCAAGAATATTAAATAATACTTCCTTTATTTGTTCAAGTGTTTCAAAATAATATACATCGGATTTACCATCTTCATTAACTGATCTTGCAGTCAAACACATATTTTTCGAAAGATCACCAACGCAAACAATAACATCTATATTTTTAGAAATTGCATATTTTCCAATTTCTTTATGAAGTTCTATTTCATCTTTACCTAATTCAAACATATCTCCAAGAATTGCTACTTTTCTTGTTTTGGCAGTCGAAAGAACATCTAAAGAAGCTTTCATAGACATCGGATTAGCATTATAACAATCATCAATTACAACATATTTATCTGTTTTAATAATATTATTTCTTCCTGATACAGCTTTAAGACTTTCAATACCATTCTTAATTTCATCATCATTTAATCCGAAATAATCACCGATTAATGAAGCCGCAAGTGCATTACCTACCATATGTTTACCAGGAATAGGAATTGTTGCTTCAATTGTTCTTCCAAGAATATTAAATAAAACCTTAGTTCCCAATAATCCTAAATCTGTTACATCTATTGGATATGCACTAAACTCATCATTATTACCAAATAAAAGTGGAACAATTCCCTTATAATCTTCAATAGTAATTAACTTATCATCATCACCATTCAATACTATAAGACCTTTTTCATTCATGTAATCAAATATTTCTGTTTTTGCTTTTAACACGCCATCTCTATCTCCCAGATTTTCAAGATGACAAGTTCCAATATTAGTAATTACACAAACATCAGGTTTAGCTACTTTTGCAATTCTATGCATTTCTTCAAATTCACTAATACCCATTTCAAGAACAGCTATTTCGTCTTCTTCTGTAAGTCTAAATATAGTAAGTGGTAATCCAATTTCATTATTAAAATTACCATCAGTTTTTAAAACCTTATATTTCTGCTCAAGTACTGATGCAATAATTTCCTTTGTACTTGTCTTACCAACACTACCTGTTATACCAACAACCTTAATTGAAAGATTGCTTCTATAATATTCAGCAATGTCCTTAATAGCCTGTGCTGTTGATTCAACTAGAATATAAGGATAATTATCATAAGGGAATTTCTCTTCAAGATTAACTTCACTTAATGTAATTAATGCACCCTTATTAAACACATCAGGAATAAAATCATGACCATCAACTCTTTCACCAACAAATGGAATATATAAATAATCAGCACTTATTTTTCTACTGTCTATCGCAACTCCTGATACTTCCTTATCTTCACTTAAATCAAAATTATAAAGCTTTCCATTACAAGCTTTTGCTATATTAGCAACTGTTAAATTTTTCATATTCTTCCTATCTTTAAAGCAAATCAATAAACAACATTTCTAAATATATTATTAAACATCTATTTAAAATAACAAATACTTATTAAGCATTTAACGAGATTTCAATCAACTTCTCACAAAGTGTTGGAAAATCAATTCCAACAGCTGCAGCTTCCTGTGGAATAAGACTTGTTGCTGTCATACCTGGAAGTGTATTAGCTTCTAAGCAATAATGCTTACCATCTTCTGTAAGAATAAAGTCAATTCTACAATAAGCTCTAAGTCTTAATACTTTTGAAACCTTTAATGCCCACTCTTGCATAATCTTTGTATTCTCTTTATCAAGTTCAGCTGGACAAACTTCTAAAGTTCTTCCTTCTAAATATTTATTTTCATAGTCATAAAAACCTTCTTTAGGAATGATTTCAATAATTGGAAGTGCTTCATCTCCCATAATACCAACCGAAAATTCTCTTCCTTTAACGAATTCTTCTACAACAACCTCATTTTCATATTTAAATGCTTCTTCTAATGCATTCTTATATTCATCAGCATTATTTGCTATTGATACACCTACACTTGATCC
>Ga0247609_10001771_pt1 | contig 24525 bp, 55 predicted proteins | sample 172DNAGHGlowgp2_FD_193487 | JGI IMG/M metagenome (GOLD analysis project Ga0247609, IMG submission 193487) | Sheep rumen microbial communities from Palmerston North, Manawatu-Wanganui, New Zealand - 1728 DNA GHGlow gp2 | ecosystem: Host-associated > Mammals > Digestive system > Stomach > Rumen ...
AGGTGTTACGCACGAGATGTGGCTCCCGGTCATGGATGGAAATAACAGAGCAATGCTCGATCACCCTTACGAAGTCAAGACCAAGTACAATTCATTTACTGTTCAGGCAGCAACGATGTTTGATGTTAACAAGACTATTATGAGATGCCTGACAAAGAATCTGGCAATGTTCGGACTCGGCCTTTACATTTACGCAGGTGAAGATCTTCCTGAGTACCCTGATGAAGATGTTAAGGTCAAGGACCAGAAAAAGACCAAGGCACAGCTTAAGACTCAGCCGAAAGCTCAGCCAGTGGAACAGGCACAGCCTAATCAGACTACAGATCCTGAAAGACAGAAACTCTTAAATGCAGCAAATGAGCTGGTAGCATTCTGTAAGGAGCATGATATAGATATTAAGGCTCTTTGTGTGAAGCAGGGCCTTACTAAGCAGAGCACGACAGAAGATTATCAGATGGCATTAGTATATGCCAAAACACTGGCAGGAGGTGAAGGCAATGGATAAGAAAAGAAATGTCGGTTACAGGAAGAATATCAGTAGTGACGGAAAGCGTTCTCCCCATATTTCCGAAAAGACAGCAGCTAAGATTGATGTTATTGCCAGACATAAAGGAATTAACTTCACCAAGGCTTGTGAAGAAGCACTCAATCAGTATGCAGAAAACTACATTAAGAGTTTGGATATCATAGAACAGCAGGAGCTTCTTAAGCTCCTTTGGGACAAAGTATAAGGAGGTAAACAACAATGGCAAACGTATACGAATTGGGATCATCATTTGATCTTATTTGGAACTTGATCGAAGACGAAGTGATGGAAGAATCAGCACTCGATGAAGCATTTGATAATCTTGTAGATGATACTAAGGATAAGTTCGAGAACTGCTGCAAGTATATCAAGAATGTTGATGCTGATATTGAAGGTCTTGATGCTGAGATCAAGAGACTGCAGGCTAAGAAGAAAACCCTTACAAATGGCAAGAAGAGACTTCAGGACCTCATGCTTAGAGTCTTGCAGAAGATGGGCGAAAAGAAGTTGCCTTGCGGAACATTCACTGTAAGCAGACAAAATAATCCGGCTACAGTAGTTATGGATGAGCAATATATTGAAAATATCCCGGCAAGATATTTAAAGATCGCTGAACCTACTATTGACAGAACTCTTATCAAGAAGGACCTTGATGCTGGTGTTGATCTTGAAGGTATAGCACATCTTGAGCAGAGTGAAGGATTGAGAATCAGGTGATCATATGAATAATCTTGCTGAGATCATGAAAAGAAAAAATATAACTCCTGTTAAGTTATCTGAAATTACTGGAATAGGTGCAACTACAATCAGAAGAATAATGCAAGATAGAAATGTTGTGCCTCAATATAAAACGTTACTAAAACTTTCAGAAGCTTTGGGATATACAGTAGCACAGATCAAAGGAGAGAAGGAGATATAACATGGCTAATAAAATTCACAATGCTGGAATGACACTCGAGGAAATATTGAGTGAAGAAGAACCGGCAGAAGTAACAACACTTTATGGTGGTGATCCTACGGTTGAAGAAGCTGAAAAGGCTTTTGATGATCTTTTCAAAGAATCACAACAGGCATTTGATAAATTTATGAATATTCGGAGGTAATAATATGAATAAGGTACAACTTATCGGACGCTTGACAAAGGATCCTGAGGTCAAAATGACATCAAATCAGACTAAATTCTGTCAATTCACACTTGCAGTAGATAGAAGATTCAAGGATGCTAACGGACAGAGACAGGCTGATTTTATCAGTTGCCTTGCTTGGAGACAGACAGCAGAGTTCATAGCTAAGTACTTTAAAAAGGGTAACAGGATCGGAGTAGTGGGAAGCATTCAGGTAAGAAGCTATGACGATCAGAATGGAAAAAAGTGTTTTGTTACCGAAGTCCTTATTGATGAAGCAGAGTTTGTTGAAAGTACAAACAAAGCTGAAGATACCGAAAAGAAGGAAAACGAGGCACCAGCCGAGGTAGAATCTAACACAGGTGAAGTGATGGAAGATGCTGGCCAGCTCCCTTTTGAGATATGAGAAAATATCGATCATTGCTCCTAATATCTATTCTTATGTGTGCATTGGTTTTGGTTGCTGATGCACACAGCCAAGAACATAGTAAATATCGGCTTCGTGATTCTGATATACATAGAGATATCTATGCGAGAAGACCAAAGAAGATACTCCAGACACACAATCTATTCATTGAGTACATGAGCGATTCGGAAGTAACGGTAACGATCATGCAGCTGGAGAGCCTCGGATGGTATTTTATAACAGCATATTGCCCTTCTGAGTGTGGTTACAATGGTTTTAATTATCCAACCGGATGGACTACGGCAAGCGGTGAGATATGCCACAGGGCCGACTGGGAGCATAGATATTCAGAACCTACGACTTGTGCTATTTCGAGATCGGTACATTCTTTCGGAGAATATTTCTATATAGAAGAATTTGATCGGGTTTTCATCAGCGAAGATACAGGACCGGGGGTGCAGGGAAAGCACTTGGATCTATTCTATGAAGATTACGATAGCGTTTTATCATTTCCAACCGGTTATTACGAGGTGTTTTCAGTTGAATACGAAGAAGTAGAAGTGAGGTTAGATAGATGAGCAGCCATAATAAAATAATTAAATCTATGCATGAAATGACAGGACTTCCATACTCAGTATGCAGAAAAAAACTCAAAGAAAATCACTGGGATATTTACTGTGCTATGGGATTTGATGGTCTTCTTAACAAAATGCAAGAAGTCAGCTTTGTTTTAAGTGATGTGCTTCTTGATGCAGTCAATGCGGTAATAGATGCCGCATATGAAGCAGCAAAAAAGCTCATGATTAGCATTATGGAAGTTGATTGGGAAAAAGTAAAGGAGTACATAGATGAATATAATCGACAGAATAATATTGAAGCTTTACCTATGGAGATTCCCGGAGAAACCGCTGGAACAGAAACCGGAGACGATCTTTCCTGAACCTCAGCAAATACCGATAAGGACAGTTCATGGTGTTTACTGGTGTCCGAAAAGAGCAGTTGTTCAAGGAATAATCGACAGAAATTATATATGCACAAAGTTAGTCGAGTCGATGGTTCCGGAGTTGGCCAAGTGTTTAGGTTCAACAATCACAATGGAAAAGCAAGACGAGTTCGGAACACTCAGAATAGAAGGCACGCTCGATGTAGTGATTAACAATAATAACTTCAAGTTTGGTGATTAAGGAGAACGACAATGACAAATAAAGAGGCTATTGAATACGGCAAGAAATGGGATAAAGCCATCGAAAGCAGAGGTGACACTCCATTTTCGGAGGCAAGACAGTTTTTGAACCTTGCAGTTAAGGCACTTGAAGAAAGAATATGGATCCCGACAAGTGAAATGCTACCTGAGAAATACGACAGTTATCTTGTTATGTGGAGAAGAAGAGACGAGGAATATCAAGACAGGCTTTTCTATGAAATTTGCGAGTATGACCCAGACGAAGACGAATGGGAAAGGATAGAACAGGCAGGAGAAGCAGGAGCAGAGATCGTGGCTTGGATGCCGTTACCCGAAAGATATGAACCTAAGGAGAAATAAAATGGATTTAGACGAAGCAATTAAGCATTGTGAAGAAAAGGCAGAAGAACATAAGAAAGCGGCAAGTAGATTCGCTTATCCTGACAAAGCAGGAACAACAAAAGAAAGTGCAGATTGCCTTGAATGTGCCAAAGAACACGAACAATTAGCAGAATGGTTAAAAGAACTGAAGTCATTTAAAGAAGGTAAGAATAACCAGTGGATCCCGATCACATCAAGACCGGGAACAGACGAGGAATATGAAGCATTTAGCCAGTATGGTGATTGCCCGAGAGAAGACTTCCGTGTTTTTGACTGTCCGTTACCTGATGACGGTCAGGAAGTTCTTGTCACAACTCGATGGGGAGATGTTTGTACTGATACTTGGTATAGAGATGTAGATTGTTGCTACTTTGAAAATAACTCCGATGACGATGATGTTATTGCATGGATGCCTAAGCCTGAACCGTATAAGAAAGAAGGTGCGGAATGAAGTGTCCATATAGGAAAGTAACATATCACTTTTCACAAGGAAGAATGCAGCCAGCTCGTGATGAAGAGGGATTTGCAGAATGCTACAGGAATGAATGTCCGTATTATTACGAGAGTTATTGCTCACGAGTATCAAAGAAAGGTGGTGAAGAAAAATGACAATAAAACTAACAGATGAGCAAATTCAGGAAGTGATTAAGACAGGCTTCATAAGCATATCTGCTGAAGATGAATCACTAAAAGGTTTTAATATATATCTCGAATTTGGATTGGAACTTGGATTTGAGTATGGTGAAATCTGTGCTCCTGAATGTTCAACTGATGCCGAAGATAAGAAATATATATTTAATTCCGAGTCTTTATCATTATCGAAGCCGGAACCACCTTATCGTCCGTGGCAGAGCTGGTCCGAATATATAGCTTGCCCGAAGTGTTTCATCCCTATGATTTATAAATATGACTATTGTCCGAAGTGCGGTAAAAGCATTGACTGGAGCAAGGAAGACGGTGCGGAATGATTGATGCAGAATGTAAATTAATCGAGAAAGAGTGTGTTGAGGAAGTCAGAAAGGCTCTCAAAACGCTAACAAGCGGTGAGATATATGACAGAAACGGTTATCTCAACGAGGCTGGATATAACGCACTTAAAGAAATCGAGGGACTTGACCTGTTTTGGATATGTGATCCGTTGATTAAGTTTATTGGTTTATCAAGAGAGGAGAAGAAGAATGACAGTTAATTTACCAATGGGAATGACAGTTGATGTCTATAATCTTCCTGATGATTTTGAGATACAGGTGCAGCAAGCATTTAGAGAATTTACTTCCGGAACAGCAACAGATTATACATATCAGGACAAGCTTTATTTTATTGATCTTGCTTCTAAGTATCTTCATGGAGGAAAGTCAGAAGAAGAAGCAGTAAGACAGTTAATGCACGATAAGTTTGACTATGAGCTTGATGATCAGGGCAGATTTGCAGACGAGACCGATTATTATTCTATAGAGTTTATGGAATGGTGCTATCAGGAAGGTGCTGAAAGCCAGAAGTTACATTCAAGAACATTTGAAGGAGTCAAAGATCATCACGACAGGGAAAAAAAAGAAGAAATGCTGGTCAGATTTATCAAGGCAGTGATTGATTATGAGAAGGAGGTACAGAATGAACGAAGCACTAAAGAAGAATGAGAAGTACCAGAAGCGTTACATGAAGCGTCATAAAATGCTCTGTGTGCTTCTGGATAATGAGAAGGACAAAGATATTGTTTCTTGGCTTAAAACGCAGGAGAACGCAAGTGAGAGCGTCAGGAAGGTATTACGAGCATGGATCACAGGCAAGAAGAAATGATCATGGAAATAAGACGGCTGAAAGCTGCAGTCCGGGAAACAGATTCTAAATATCTAAAGATCGACTACGGAAAGAGGATCAAGCGAATGAAAAAACAGCTTGCAGAATACAGATATTATCAGGAGGTAAAACAAAGTGGATCCAATGACATTCTTATCAAGACGGTTTGAAATAGATTTACAAGGTGATTTGCAGATTGGGGATGAAGTAATTGACGAATATGGTGACAGAGCAATTGTCTTGAGAAAGCCATATTATTGCGGTGTTAATAATCCTGAACCGATGACCCTTATTTTTTATGGAATGCACATGTGTTCACTTAGTGTTAATAAAGTTAAGAAAACCGGGAGAAATTTTGCGAAAGAATTAAATATTATTATTGATGCTTTGAAGGAGTAAGTATGAAACAGTGTTGCGGAAACTGTGGCTGGAATTGCTGCGAAGCTGTAGGAGGTAGATTTAAGTTCTACTGCGGAAACGAAGAATCAGATATGGCAGGATCACCGACAGATTTTGAAGATACCTGCGATGAATGGAAGGAGAAAGACAATGGTTGAGATTTACAAGAGCGAAGGAAAGAGACAGAAGACATATCTTGTTGAAGATATTAAGCTTGGAAAGATGAAAACTCGTGCTGATGACCAGAAGCTGGAAGATTTTATTAACTATTCAATTAGGTATTTTAAGGTCAGACCCAACAGATTGTTTATGACTTCGGTATGGGTCCTGAACGATGAGCTGTATCTTGAAGATCCTCATAAAAAAGGACAGAAAAGATGTACGGCAATATGCTTGATAAATAACAAGATAAAGGAGTATCTGGGAATATGACAGCGATCATTATTACAGCGATTATCTGCGTAACACTGGTAGCAATAGCTTTTATTAACAAGGATAAGCCGAGGAAATAATCATGAGCAGAACGATCAAGATATTACAATGCCGGAAATGCGGAGAAGAACTGTATCGAAAAGTAGAAGGCGAGATCAAGGAAGCTGACGGACGATGGTTTTCGAATACACAAGTATATCTTGTTGATGAAAGATACTGTTCACACTGCACCGGGATATTTAGTGAGGTAAGAAACAATGATTGAACTAAAAGAATGTCCTTTTTGTGGTGGGAAAGCTATTTTTAGAACTAAGAGCACTATTACAGGCTCTGCGAATGTAGGTTTTTATTTTTCTATTAAATGCGAAAAATGCGGTTTAGAATATCCTGAACACGGGGCAGTTACACTGCTATTAAATGAAGAAGGAACGGTTAGTTTTATTCAAGATGATAGGTATGAACTTGCAGCAAAATGGAATTCCAGAATAGAAAAAAATGCAGATCTTCCAACTTTAGAAGAAGCCGAAAGGAATCAGATCAAGAAGTATTTCAAAGGCAAGTGTCCTTATACAGATAAGAAGTGCGAAGACTGGAGATGCCAAAATTGCGAAGTTGAAGCAGCCGAAAGAAAATATATGGAAAATGACTCGGAGGAATAAAAATGAAAGATTTAGCAGAAAAGAGAAATGAGGATATTGAGGACGTCATAAATAAGATTCACGAGCTGGTTTACTATGCTTGGGAACGTGGTTATAAATGCGGCCAAGCTGATTGTGAAGAATCGGTTGAAGCAGAACATAAGATTTGTATTGGAGATGCTGTTATTACACCTTTGGGAATGAAAGGAATTGTTATTGGAATATGTGAAAAGGCCTCAGGAGGTATTTGGGCATCTGTTTATTTAAAAGAATATGATGTTCCTCAAATGGAGCCTCTATATAATCTCAAATATACAGGTAAGCATGTCAATGTTTTAAATTTTTTCAATAAGGCTTTTATGGATATTTCAGGAGGTAAAGAAGAATGATTATTCCAAGGCACAAAGTATGCGATTTTTGCGGTGAACCTGTTGGAGTAAATAAGCGTTATTTCATAATTAAAAGCAAGAATTATCTTGTTGGCTATGCAGGTAGTTGTTCTGATAATAAAACACATCATATTTGCGAAGATTGTATGCTGAAAATTTGTAAAGCATCTTCATTTGAGGCCGAGAAAGACGGTGAAGAAGAATGAAACTTGAAAGTACGGTAATAGCATTAACTAAGGTTAGTGAAGCAAAAGAGAAAATGGTTAAGGAAGCTAAAGAAGGAGACATTGATACTGCAGATATTACTAATACGGAACTGTCTTGTATATCAGCTCTGTTATCAGATATAGCAATGTCACTGGCTATAATTGCTGATCACTATACAGAGAAAGGAAATTAAAAGATGCAGAAAATGAAAACAATTAAGATTTGCGGAATTCCATATCAGATTATTGATAAGGAATGCATTGAAGGTAATGGAAGAGTGTGCGGAGAAATAACTTACGATGAATGTGTTATTAAAATGCGAGAAGGTATGCATCCGGATTATTACAATCAAACTCTTATTCACGAAGTAGTACATGGAATGCTTGTAATGATCGGAAGAAACGATCTGTCTGATGATGAGACTTTCGTGCAGACATTGGCATTGGCTATCAGTCAGACATTCGATTTGAAGGGAGAAAAAGAAAATGCCTTATGCAAATGAGAATTGTTGGTATACAGGATACTATACAGACGAGTGTGACTGTGAGCTTTGCTCACACAAATACAAATGTAGGGGTTACAAAGGAGAAGAAGATGAAGATAGTTAATTATGAAAAGATGAAGAGACACTTTGAGCACGTGATCGATGTGAAGCTCTTCACCGTTCCGAACATCCTGACGATTATGGAAACGTTCACTGAAGACATTCCTGATGCTGTCGCTCGTGATGATATCCGTTCCGGGAAGTTATCTACAGAAAATCTTCAAGCAGCTCAGAGAGGTCTCTCGAAGACAATGTGCACAATCTACATGGCCGGATGGAATGATGCTCTGGAAGATGCAGCTGAACACGGACCATCGGTCTTCAGATTTTCGGAGGTGCGTGATGAGTAGAGAAATGACAAACTCAGAGGCAATCTCTAACCTAAACCACATTTATGGAATTGTATCTTCTGACATTCAACGAAGTCTTGATGTTGCAATCAAGGCACTTGAAGAAAAATCGCAAAATGAATGGATCAGGACAAGCGAAAAAAATCCAAAAAGAAGTGGGTTTTATATTACAACTTGCGAAGATATTTGTTGCAGAAATATAAGAGTTTGCGGTTATGATGCTGTCCAAAAGAAATGGAGCAGAGGTGGCGTTGTTGCGTGGATGCTGAATCCAGAACCGTATGAAGATTGAGAGGTGAAAAGAATGATAAAAACTGATTGCGTTAATTTTGAGTATGAACAGGATATGGGCAAATCTATTCCTTCTTGCAGAATAACAAAGCGTAAAACCACAGCTTGTCTGTGTGATACTGGCTCCAACTATATTGATGATTGCTTCGGTTGTGATAAATATGAACGGAGAGATTATAGTTTACTTGAATCAGTTATAAGAGGTAAAGAACAATGATAATAGAAGTTCTTAAGGAAAATTCAATCATCAAATGGAAATATAACGATAAAGACAAATGGAAGTATGCTGAAATATCAGATTTGATAAAGGCTTATGAAAAAACCCAAGTAACAGTTTTTGCTGAAAATGCAAGCAAGGAAGAAATTGAGAATTTCAAACAGGAACTCGAAAAGGTGTTAGAAAGACCAAAGGATTGTTCCGATTGCAAGCGATATGATTCTCCTTATTTTGAAGTTAAGTTTGACAAGGAACAAATGCAGGAGCTTGTTAATAAGGCAAAAGCGGAAGTGTTGGCAAGTATTGAAATAACGCAATGCGAGTGGATCCCTGTTAGTGAAAGATTACCAGAAGAATTTCAACGAATTTTAGTAACCATTGTGAATTATAAAGAAGATAAGGTAGTCAGGGTTGCGGAATATTACCATAGAGGTAAAGGTGTATTTCAAATCAAAGAAAACCGTGAGCAATGGGAAGTTGGCGAAAAAGGACTATTAGCTTGGCGACCATTACCTGAGCCATATAAGGAAGAAGGTGAAGAACAATGAACAACGATTTAATCAGCAGAGAGTATGTTGAGAATATAGTCGAAGAATTAGAAAATATCTGTATAAATGGTGATGAATACATATTGGAATTATTATCAAAAATCAAAAATGCACCACCCGTCACCCCACAGTCAGGACATTGGGTTGAAGAAAAAATAAGTGCAGGGGCTCGTAAAGTATTTTGTTCTGAATGTGGTTGTTCGCCACCCTTTGAACATGTTAATACTGGTGATGTTTATTCGGCAAGCGGTTACGGAGTAATAAATAAAACAAAGTTTTGTCCGAATTGTGGTGCAAAGATGAAAGGCGGTGCGGAATGAGTAGCGATAAATTATCTTATGAAGAAGCAAAAGCAAGATATATTTGTTGTCCTATGTGCGATAGAAAAATATGTAACAGGAGAGCAGACGATTGTGATGTAGCCTTATATTTTAAGAAAGAGAACGGCGGTGCAGATATGCGGAAACCTAATTGTGTTACTTGCGACCATTTCGGGAAGTGCGAAGGGTGCGAGAAAGGAGAAGAAGAATGATTAAAAACATAACTCGAAAAGTTTTGAGAGAGGTAGAAGAGACTGTAAGTTCAGTTGGAATATGTGATATTTGCGGTAAAGAATTTAATTATAAGCCACGTGGTAGAGAGAAAATAGCAATTTATTATCACATAAGGACAGGACATTATGATTGGGGTAATGACAGCTGCGAAAGTGTTGAGAATAGGGACGCTTGTTGTGACGAGTGCTTGTCAAGATTTACGCAAGAGTGGTTAAAAGATGCAGATGTTATCGACAGCGATTCAGCATACATTGAGATACATAAAGATCTTCACGTTTTAGAGGAGACTGACAATGAGATGCGGAAAGGCGGTGCTGAATGAGTAATTTAACGAGTAATTTATTAGGGAGGTGTCCTTTAGGAAGAAAGAACTGTCCGTATGCAGATTCTTATTGTTCTGAGTGTATAACATACGAAAAGACAGAACAGAAAAAGAAAAGACAAAATAGGAAAGGCGGTGCGGAATGACAGTTTATAAGATGCTTACTCCGAAGCTCAGAGGAGAGATCACCGAAGGCATCGATCAGCAGCTTGAAGAGGTTAAGACTTGCGAGAAGAACATATGGACGGAAATGCAGTTCGAAAGCCTCTCAGCTCTGAAGACTCTGATCAATCAGCTCCCGGATGGGTACCCGATGCCGATGAAGGAGGACAGGGAATGAGTAAATGGATAAAAAAACCGACCGTTTCTTGTGGAACAATACTTAGGTTGAGATCAAATGTGGTCGAATGCCAATGTCCGAATTGTAAGCGATGGTGCTTGAAATGGGAAGATACGGTTGACTATGATTTTTGCCCTTGGTGTGTTGCAAATATGATGACGGGCGGTGAAAAAGAATGACGATTGGTGCAATTATAGTCTGTGTTATTTTTACAATAACAATAGCAGCATTAGGAATATATATTGGTTATGAATGTCATGATTCTGGAGAAACAGGACATGGGATCCTTGCACTGGTAATAGCTCTAATTATTATAGGTGGAATCTGGGGTGGTACATATTGGTATTATTCTAATACTGAATCCGGGAAAAGAGCTTTAAAGACACAGGACAGCAATCTCAATAACGGAATAGAGCGAGAAGTTATCGTTTATGATATGGACGGTGATGAACTTGAATACTTTAGAGGAAGATTTGATGTTGATTATGAAGACGAGCGGATTATGTTTGATGATGAAAATGGTAATCGTCATGTTATTTACTTCAAGTCAGGCACAGTAATTATTAACGAGATCGAGGGTGAAGAGAAATGATCATATATCAAGCGATGATACCTTTAAACCCGAGAACTAAGAAGAATGGCCAAGAGATCATGTTCAATTCTAAACTCAAAAATGGTTTTTTTAAGAAAACTGCATACGGATTAAAGTATGTTGGTGTGCCTTTCATATCCCAGAACAATAGATACAAGCAGTATGAAAATGATGCAGGGTGGTTCTTGAAGAAACCAGCTGTACCTATTTCTGAACCGGTCAACGTCAAATGTATTTTTTATAGAGAAGATGAGACAAGATGTGATCTTACAAATTTGCTTGAAGCGATTGACGATATACTGGTCAAGTACAAGATCCTGAAGGATGATAATTTCAAGATTATAGTCGGCCATGACGGTAGCAGGGTAATGATCGACAAAAAGAATCCGAGAACAGAAATTAAAATTACAAAAATATAATTAAAACTGTTACCAAACCAGATGTTTTATTAGATAATTAAGTCATAAAACAAAGGGAGGAAAGAACAATGAAAAACATGACTAAGGAAGAGATCTTCGAAGCAGCTTTAATGGCAGATGATGAGCTGGATATGGTAATCGGAACAGAACAGGAAGAAGCAGTAAAAGCAGAGGCAGCTGAGATCATGAATTACATCGAAGCTAATGGATGGAGAGAAGAATTTGACCAGTATGTACAGGATATGTAATTAAACGCCATCTATAAAAAATAGCACAAAAATAGCACTCGTATTTCATTGTACGGGTGCTTTTATATTGCAAACATATATATATGAACAAATCAAACGTTCTCACATATTTTTATGGGAGGCTCATATGTTAGTAAAAAATGTTAAGATTACGGATCTTATTCCATATGAAAATAATCCTAGAAATAATGATAATGCTGTTGAATATGTTGCTAATAGCATTAAAGAATTCGGTTTTCAAGTTCCAATAGTAATTGATAAAGATAATGTTATTGTAGCAGGACATACAAGATATAAAGCTGCGAAAAAACTGAAATTAAAGAATGTACCGGTTGTTATAGCTGAAAATCTCACTCCTGAACAGATAAAAGCATTTCGAATAGCAGATAATAAGACAGCCGAGAAAGCTGAATGGGATATTACAAAGCTTGCTGAAGAAATAAAGGCACTTGATATTGACCTTCTAGCATTCGGATTTGAAGAACATGAATTAGATGTTATATGCAATGCGGATGAGTATATTGATGATTTCTTCGATGATGTTACTGTTCAGCCTGTAAAAGGTTCTGATGATGGTTTAATTCAGATCATTATTAAATGCGATGCTACAACACAGGAAAACATTGAATCCGTATTAAAAGAAAATAATATAAATTATGTTATCAAGTAACCAGAAAAACGTTAAAGTCCATTTTGCAGGATCTGACGGTGAAGAAATATTTTACGCAGCACTTACATGTGCAAAGACGAATTACAGGCTTTATTCCTGTTATAAGTACATATTTGGCAAGAGTGTTAATGATGATTTCACATTGCCGAGAAATCACGTTATCATAGATCAGTCACTAAAGAATAAACATGTAATTCAGGATAGTGGATTATTCACACTTATGTTTGGAGCTGGAAAGAACCAGAAGCATGACAAAAAGAGCCTTATTGAATGGCAGGATAAATTAATTAAATTTATTACTGACAATAAGCTTTCAAACGTCACTTGTGTCGAAATGGACTGTCAAAAACTTCTTGGGCCTGAAGAGACATGGTATTTCCGGGAACGAATGAAGAGAGCACTTCCCAACAGACAGATAAACGTATTTCATTTTGAAGATGGAAAAGAAGGCCTAGATAGATTAATTGATTTTAGTGATTATATTGCTTTCAGTGTACCTGAACTAAGAATAATAAAGCCTAAGCAGTTTAAGCAATATACATATAAGCTGGTTCAATATACTAAGGATAGAAAACCTGATATTGATATTCACCTTTTAGGATGCACAGATTTTTCAATGCTTGCTCAAAACAAGTATGTGACCAGTGCAGACAGTACTTCTTGGCTACAGGGTGTTAAATATGGTTATATAAGTGACGGATCCACAAAAGAACATGTAAGGAACTTTAAAAAGGATCTTTTCAATCAACGTCATGATGAAGTATTGAAAATACTTAATGATAGACATATTAAACTGAAGCCTAAAACACTCGATTATTGTACAAACGCATCTATATCAGCAACCATTTGTAAACAGAGATATGAAAAGGTTGCAGGAGATCAAAGCTGAGGCGGTTTATGTATTATATTATTTGTAATTTTCAAATTGAAGGATTTCATTGTTGGAAAGATGCTCCTGATTTCTTTAGTTATCTAAGGAATCGTCATAGGCATATTTTTGAAATATCAGCAAAAATAAAAGTTGATCATTCAAATAGGCAAATTGAGATAAATGAGCAAAGAAAGGTTCTTATTAAATATTTAATTAATAAATATGGTGATCCTTGCGAATTCAATAACATGAGCTGCGAGGATATAGCTAGAGATTTAGCAGAACACTTTAATTTCTACAAAGTAAAAGTATTGGAAGACGGTTATTCCGGAGCCGAATATATAAATATGAAAAGGAGATAAAACATGAAAAAAACAGAAACGAACTTTTTGATATTAGTTACATTATTTGTAATTAGTATCGTAATTGCAAACGTTGTAGGAGCAAGAGTTATTACAACCGGTTTGAATATTGGTCCTATCTCGATTTCAACTTCTGGCGGTGCAATTACTTATGCAGTTACCTTCTTATGCACTGATATTATTAGTGAAATATGGGGAAAACAGAAGTCTAAATCTGTAATTAAATACGGTTTTATTGGTCAGATCTTCGCAACCTTATGCATAATTCTAACAGGATTTTGCAAAGCTACTGATGCAGGAATGGATGAGGCTTATAAAACATTACTTGGCCAGAACTGGATATTTGTTATTGGTTCTTTATGTGCTTATTACGCTTCTCAGAGCTGGGATGTATTCTTCTTCCATAAGATTAGAGATCGCTTTGTAAAAAAGCATGGAACGATTAAACATGGTAAGTGGCTTTGGAACAATGGTTCCACTCTTACAAGCCAGATTATTGACACATCTGTATATGCTATTATAAGTTTTGGCATTGGTTTAGGGTTCTTATGGACCAAGGAAGGTTTAATGAACCTTATTGGATTAATGATAGGTCAATATATATTAAAAGCTTGCCTTGCTTTGCTTGATACACCGTTCTTCTATTTCTTTACAAGAAACAGTACGATTGAAATACAGCCCGACAATGAGTAAAATACCATATAAGTATACTTTGTTTGAAAAAGCAGCAGACTTGCAACAAAAATTAATTGATTGCAAGTCTTTTTCAAATAAATATATGATTCAGTTCGAATCCGTGATGGATGAACTTTTCTATAACGGATGGCGAGAAGAGTTCGATCTATGGTATCAAAAATTGAAGGACTAAATATGGCTCAACGAGGTAGACCGAAAAAGAAACTAGAAACTACAAATACCAATAAGCGTGGAAGACCTAAAAAAGTAATCGATTACGATACTGTCATGAAACTTGCCAGTATTCAGTGTACTCAGGAAGAGATTGCTAATTTTCTTGATATTTCTGTTAGAAGTCTTCAGCGTGACAAAGAATTTTGTCGTATTTATAAAAAGGGAATGGACAGCGGCAAAATGTCATTAAGGAGAAAACAATTCAAGCTTGCTGACAAATATCCTGCTATGGCTATCTTTCTCGGGAAACAATATTTAGGTCAATCCGATAGAACTGATACGCAAGTAACCATTAATGAAGATACAGATGTTTTATCAAAGGCATTCGAAAAGTTAATGAATGATGGAAGCGTTCAGTAAAAAACAATTACAGATACTTGCATTTCCGAAGACGGATTATGATGCACTTATCTGTGACGGATCTATTAGAGCCGGAAAGACATCAGTAATGAGCGTTGCCTTTGTTATTTGGGCAATGCTCAATTTTAATTGTATGAATTTCGGAATATGTTCCAAGACAATAAGAACGGCAGAAAGAAATATTATTAGGCCTTTACTTGCAATGTCGTTCATTCGGAAGAGATTTAAAATTCGATACAAGCAAGGCGAACTTCTCGAGATCTGCGATGGAAAGCGAACAAACACTTTTTATATCTTCGGTGGTAAAGATGCAGCATCATATCAGCTCATTCAAGGTATTACTTTGGCAGGAGTATTACTTGATGAAGTCGCTTTGATGCCTCGTTCATTTGTAGAACAGGCAATCGCAAGATGTTCAGTTTCAGGCTCTAAATTATGGTTTAACTGCAATCCGGAAGGTCAGCTCCATTGGTTTAATCAAGAATGGATCCTTGATGCAGACAACAAAAATGCTTTACATCTTCATTTTACGATGGATGATAACCCTTCATTGTCACCAGAAATAAGAAACCGATATGAAAATATGTATACAGGCATATTCTATGATCGGTACATTAAAGGGTTATGGGTATCAGCTGAAGGTGTTATCTATTCTGATATGTTCGACTATGATCGAAACGTATTGACTGTTGAGGAAATAAAGAAGTTAAATTTCGAACCCGGTTGCGTAATATCATGTGACTACGGTATTCAAAACGCTACTGTTTACCTCAAATGGAAGAAAGTTGCAGGAGATCGGAAATACATATGCGTTGATGAATGGTATTACTCAGGAAGAGAGAGCAAAAGACAAAAAACAGTATCAAGACTTGTCAAAGACTTAAAGGAATTCACGGAAGGTGATAAAGTTAAATATGTCATAATTGACCCGTCAGCAGAAGCACTCGAGATTGAGTTACAGCAACAAGGATTTAAAACAGTGAATGCTAATAATGAAGTTATAAACGGAATTGCGAATACCGGGAAACTTCTTGAGGATGGATATATTCTTTTTTCTGAGAAGTGCAAACATACTTTAGATGAATTTGAACTTTATGTCTGGGATGAAAAGGCTGCGAACTCGGGTGAAGATATTCCTGTAAAAGAAAACGATCACTGTATGGATGCTATGAGATATTTCGTAAATACCGAGGAATTATTTTATAAGTGTTATAAGAAGTCAAGTTCCTTCGGCTATTGACACCTTGATTTATATGCTAAAATGTGCTTGTTAAGGTGTCAACTATTGATAATCAGGAGGCAACGGTATGAAAACATATCAGGACTGGCTTAAGGTTGCAGATAAGAGCGATAAAGAACGAATGGCATTCGTGTTCGGTGTTATTGAAGATTACAAGAACAGTGATGAATATAAATTTGCAGTAACAGCTCAAACTTACTATGACGGAAAGAATGAGGTCATTGAACACTGTAGGAAGATGCTCTATAACGCATTCGGTGAAGCTGTCCCGGATATGGTATCTGCTAATCACAAGATTGCAGAAGGCTTTTTTAAGCGTGACGTTGTTCAAGCTACTTCCACACTTCTTTCAAATGGCCTGACTTGGAATAAGGATATAGGTAGTAAAACACTCGGAAAATCATTCGACAGAAGGATCTGTAAGCTTCACAGGTGGGCTCAGATAGCAGGTGTTTCGTGGGGTTTCTTCAATAAGGACCATGTTGATACTTTTAAGGCAACTGAATTTTGTGGCCTGAAAGACGAAGAAGACGGTATGGTCAAGCTTGGTATTAGATTTTGGCAGTTAGATTCTACTAAGCCTTTAAGAGCTGTCCTTTATGAACTTGATGGTTACACCGGATATATCAGAAGAGCAGGAAAGAAAGACGAAATTTATACAAAAAAGAGACAGTATAAAGAAACGATCAACTCAACACCTGCAGACGGTGAAGAAATCGCTGGTGGTGAGAATTATCCTACATTCCCGATTGTTCCTTGCTATGTTAATGAGCAACACCAGTCTGAACTTGTTGGATTGAAGAATACCATAGATGCAATCGATCTTATTCAAAGTGGTTACTGCAATGATTCTGATGCTAATTTCATTTACTGGCTCGTCACTAATGCTGGCGGTATGGATGATATGGACCTCGTTGAAATGGTCGATAAATTGAGAAAAGTTCATGCTGCTCAATTACAAGGTGATCAGAAACTCGAAATGCAGACCGTAGAACAGCCATATTTAAGCCGTGAAGCGATTCTCAACAGGCTTGAAAAGAAATTATACAAAGATGCTATGGCACTTAATACATACGATCTAGCAAGCGGTGCAGTAACGGCCACACAGATAATTGCTGCCTATGAGCCTTTAAATGAAAAACTGGATCTTCACGAAGAACAGTTGTCAGAATTCATTGAAAGACTTCTCGAAGTGGCAGGAGTAGAAGACGAAGCTACTTATAATAGATCATTGATTGTTAATCAGTCTGAAATGATAGATAACTACCTCAATGCTGCACAATATCTCGATGATGAATATGTAACTGAAAAGATAATGACAGTTCTCGGAGATAAGGATCAGGTAGAGACAGTTCTTAAAAGAAGAGCGACACAGGATATTCAGAGATTAACAGGCGGTAATGCTGACGGTGGAGTAGATGGCAATACGGAAGGCGAGCAGACAGTATAATTCGGACTATATGTCCCGGCTTTGTGACGATGAATTAGAGCAGTTAGAGGAAAGACTAACTGCTCTTTATGCAAATGCCAATAATAAGGTATTGGATGAATTTAATTCTTGGATGTCTCGGTATGAGAAACAATACAATATTATGCTTAAAAAACTTGAATCAGAGGAAATAACCAAAAAAGAATTTCAAAAATGGGTAAAAGACAACATTTTAAATAATGATTCATTTAAAAAGAATGTAGATTCTATGGCTGATATACTTGTTAAAACTGATATAGAAGCTATGTCACTTGTTGATAGTGAACTTCCGATTATTATTGCAGAATCATATAATTTTATTCAATTTTTGGGTTATGAATCAATGAAAGAAGCAGGAAAGAACAATGAAAAATAATACAAAAGACAATGTTAAAAACGATTCTGCAAGCACTTTTAATATATATAACAGAAGATCGGTGGATGCTCTTATTAAAAAGAATCCTGATATTTTGAAGTATGTTAATAAGGATGAAGATTATTCTTATAATAAGGATAAAATCACCAATGTCATTATTCAAAGTATAAAGCGTGGTTTTTCTCTTGATAAAATAACTGAAAGAATAACTCAGGTAACAGGAATGGATGAAAACGGTGCCAAAAGAACGGCACGAACAGCCATGACCGCTGCTGAAAACCTCGGAAGGAATGAAGGATTTCACGACTTAAAAGAAAAAGGCATTCCGGCAAGACTCCAGTGGTCAGCAACTCATGATAACAGGACCAGAGATTTACATATACTTCTTGACGGACAGTATCAAGACGAAGACGGTAAATTTAGAGTTGAAGGATATGAAATAGAGTTCCCGGGAGATCCTTCTGCGGAACCTGAGATGGTATACAACTGCAGATGCAGAGCTTCTTTAAGACTTCAAGGTGTCGATCATTCTCAGGACGGAGATTTATACGAGAAGTTTATGAAAGAAAACTATCCTGATGACTGGAATAATATAAAAGACGGTATTAAAGAAAAAGAATCAGCATATAAGGAGAAATCAAAAGGAGCAAGGGAACGAGTACAAGCAGAAGTTGAAAGAAGGAGAAACAGATAATGGCTAAAGTAGTTGATGTCAAAATTGAAGATAACAGTGAAGAAGTTCTTGAAGCAATGCAGGAACAGGTAATTGGATGGCTTGAAGCAATCGGTGAAGATGCAGCAGGAACGGCAGCTGATAGGGCACCTGTTGGAACACCCGAAAGTACAGGAATTCCCGGTTATATTGGTGGAACATTGAAGAACAGTATTTCTTCTGCAGTTGTAGAAAGTGAGAACGCTGTTTATATAGGTACGAATGTCGAGTATGCACCTTATCAGGAGTTCGGTACATCAAGAGGTATTCCGGGAAAGCATTTCATTCAGTTCGGAGCTACGGCACATCAGGCCGAATATAAATCCTTACTTGAACAATATTTGAAGGAATGATAGTATTTAATTACGGTTTAATTGGTTTCGGCATATTGGTTTGAACCTCCTTCTGGAAAAGATAAAAGCGGACAGTGCGAAAGTCCGCTTTTATTTTGTTTTCACTTAATAAGTATTTTCATTTTTATTTGCTTGCGATTGATTTTCATATGTGCTATAAAAAGTACATAAGTCTAATGTATAAAACAACTTACACCGAAACAAAGGAGACAAAATATGGCAACACTTTCAATGCAGTTTCTTTCAGCACTTGGTATTGATGATGATAAGGCACAGGAAATTTGTGCAAGACACAAAGAAGTGCTCACTGAGATCAAGACGGAAAGAGATAAGTACAAAGAAGAAGCCGAGAAACTTCCTGAAATCCAGAAACAGTTGGATGAACTCAAGAAGAAACAGTCAGAAAAAGATGGTGACCCTTCGGAATTGGAAAAGGTAAAGAAGGATCTGGCCGACAAGACAGCTGAGTATGAGAAGTATAAGGCTGACATTGAGGCAAAGGAAACAAAGGCAAAGAAGGAAACTGCATTCCGCAAACTCCTGAAAGATGCCGGTATTTCCGAGAAGCGTATTGACATAGTTGTTAAGGCTTCTCCTAACGAGATCGAGTCTATTGCTTTTGACAAAGAAGGTAATATCAAGGATTCTGACAAACTCACTGCAAGTGTGAAGGAAACATGGTCAGATTTCGTTGTTACACAGCAGCAGGGTGGTGCTCAGGTACAGAACCCTCCGGCTGGTAATGGTGGAGATAGTCCTAAGCCTTCAAGAGCTGCAGAATTATTCAAACAGCATGCCGCAGAAATGTACGGCAACAAAACTACTAAGGAGGACTAAACATGTCTTTTATTGAAAAGAACGCTACTGTTGGTAAGACATATGCTCCGGGCTGGTTCCTCGCTTCTGAGGACTGCAAGAGAGAGACAAGACAGATCGCTCAGGCTGGTGCAACATCTGCTAACGGTGGTAAGTATCAGAAGATGGGTTCATTCTACCCTGCAAACAATTCTTCCACTGTTGAAGGTATTCTCTACGAGGACGTTGATGTAACGTCTGGTGATATGCCCGGTTCTGTTGTTACAGAGGGTATCGTATATCTTGACAGACTTCCTGCTGCACCTGCAAGCGGTGTTAAGGCTGCTCTTGAGGGCAAGGGATTCAAGTTCATTGATCATGCTCCTGAAGCTATCAGACCTGAATATCCTGCTGATCTTATTGCTCTTAATGTTACTTCTTCCGCAGGTACGGCAAGTGGTGATACTGCAATTACTGTTACCGGCTATACACTGAAGTCAGGTGAAGGCTATTACTATGCTATTGGTGATTCTGCACCTACAATTAACGCAGGTGAGATCGTTGATACGACAGCATGGACAGCTTGGGATGGTGATGATGAGATTACGGCTGCTTCTGGTAAGAAGATTGCTATCATCGTTGCTTCTGAGTTTGGTGAAGCTAAGGCTTACGGTTCTGCTACTGTTGTAGCAAATACTTAATGGAGGTGAATAAAAATGGGCAAGTGGGAAAAAGGTATTTTTGGTTTTGTACCTGAGGCCGAGTGGCTCAATACAGAATTCGCACCTACAAGACAGAATGATCCTATTGATGGACTCTTAGGTGATACGAGAACAGATAACATCATGGGCCAGTGGCAGTCTATTGCTTCTGAGTTCCAGATTCCTATGATGGCAAAGTTCCATGGCTTTGATACAGAGTCACAGACAACTTTCCGTATTCCTGTAGATACACATAACATCGAGAAGGGCCTTATCAAGGTTAAGCTCAATCAGTCTGAAAGACTCAGAGCACTTACAAGAGCCGGTGTTCGTGAAGATGCACTTTATGACTATGTTATCAATGACGGTATCCGTCTTGCGGATCAGGTCATTACACGTTCAAAGGTTGCTAAGAATGAACTCCTTGCTACAGGTAAGGTTACAATCAAAGAGAACAATCTTGATCTTACAGTTGATTACGGTGTAACCGATGCACAGAAGGCTTTTAATATTGACTTTGGTGCTGGTAAGGATGTTCCTGCTCAGATTCAGGCAATTCTTGATGCTGCTCTTTCCAGTGGCGTAACACTTACAGGTATTCTTACTTCTCGTCAGGTTCTTTCCAAGATGAGAAATCATTTGTCTGTCCAGAAGGCTATCAATGGCAATATTGGTGCTGGTGCTCAGGTAAGAATGTCTGCTCTTACAGCTTGGCTTGAGGAAGAGTACGGCATTACTCAGATTGTTACAAATGATCTTACTTATGGTGCAGATGCTAAGCTCGATTCTGATGGCAGACCTGTTATTCAGAACGCAAGATACTTCCCTGCAAATAAGATCACTTTCTTTGCACCTGCTCCGAGTGGTAAGCTCGGTATCGGTCTTTGGGGTGATCCTCCGGAAGTTGATGTTGCTAACCTGATGAAGGTCGAAGGCAGCTCTGTTTCACCTTATGTCTATGTTTCTCAGTATGTCGAGAACGATCCTGCAGTTCTTTGGACAAAGGCTTCGGCACTTTATATGCCTGTCCTTTACAATCCTTCAAGTCTGTATATCGCAACGGCTACTGAAACTGCTGAAGCTGGTCAGGGTTAATGATCATGGAAAAGACACTTACTGAACTTTGCACTTATCTGAACAACTTTTTTTGGAGAGACAAGCGGAAGGGAAAGATCACTATAAGTGGTGGAACTTTTACTGCTAGCTATCTCAAAGAAGGACAATATTTCCGCATTGTCGGTAGTGTTTTTCCTGAGAATGAGGGTGTCCATAAATACCCTGCTACAGACCTCAAAGACGAGGAATTTATTGGTTATATATGGTCAATGGCTGTTCCACAGGCAGTCATTGACCTTGCCAATGATATAGATACTTGGCAGGCAAAATATGGATCCGCAGACTCTCCGGCAATGTCACCTTTCAACTCAGAGGCTTTTGGTATTTACAATTACAACAAAGACTCGGGTTCTTCAGACGGAACGGGTGTAAGTGGTAGTTCTTGGCAAGGAGTATTTGCTACAAGAATGGAACCATATAGAAGGTTAAGAGGATTACCGTAATGTTATATGAGTCAGTAATGGAAGGTTGCCACATCATTGATAAGACTACTGGCCCTGATGGCAGAGGTGGTGTAGAAACCAAGTATGTCGAAGGTGCTCCTATTGATGTGGCTTTTTCTTTTGATGATTCTCAGTCTGTAGTTATTGCTAATCAAGAACAGGTTACGGACCTTTATACTCTGGTCACGAGAAAGAATGTAGTCTTACAAGCTGGTGATATTATCAAGCGTGATAAGAACGGTAGTACATTCAAGATAGAGTCAGATGGAGACGACAGTACTCCACCTGAGATTTCTGCTTTGAATATGCGACAGGTAAAAGCTAAGAAATGGAGTTTACCGAATGGATAAGCAACAGGCTTTTTACAGTTTATGGAGTAGATTTAATCTTCCTGCTTACGATGAAAACCGTGTGCCGGAAGAAGCTGTTTATCCCTATATTACTTATCAGGTATCGCTTGGCAACTTGGATAGTCCGGTTTATCCGATGGCTACGCTTTGGAATAAGACTACATCATGGACATGGCTTGATGCTAAGGAAAAGGAAATATCTGCATACATTGAAGATATGCTTCCTATACCGCTTGATGAAGGCTATATGAATGTTACAAAAGGCGAACCGTTTGCTCAAAGAACATCGGACCCGAATGACAAGACTGTTATTGGATATATACTTAACCTCGGAGTTGAATTTTTAACAAGAATATAAAGGAGAATAAAGCTTATGGCAAAAAGATTTACACAGGTAAAGCTTGATGCTTTCAAACAGTTACAGTTGGAAGCAGGTGTAATTGTTTCTCAGTTCAATCCTGCTAATCCTGTTCTCGATAGATCAAAGATCCTTTTCGTTACTACTGGCGGTATTAATCCGGTATGCAAACCCAGTTTTAACGACTACTTTGATGATGTAGACAATATGCCTTCCAACACGAAGCAGGGTAAACAGATCGACCAGTATGAGTGTTCAATCAGCACTACAGCTCTTGATATTTCACCCGAAGGAGTAAAAATCGCTCTTGGAGCAGCTGACATTGATCCTAACGATGAGTCAAGAGTAACACCGAGAAACTATCTGAAGCTTAGTGACTTCATTGATTCTCTTTGGTGGGTAGGAGATAAGGCTGACGGTGGCTTTGCTGCAATTCAGTTGCTTAATGCTCTTTCCACTGACGGTTTTAGCCTGAAGACAACAAAGAAGGGCAAGGGAAATACAGCTATCACACTCACAGGACACTATGATGCAGACAACATTGATGTAGTTCCTATGAACTTCTACATTGTAGATGGTGATGATGAGAGCAATTCTATTGTTCTTGATAAATCCGGTATTGCTGTTGAAGCAGGAAATACGGCCACAATAACAGCAACGACTATTCCTGCATCTGCTACAGTCACTTGGCAGTCGCTTGATACAGATGTTGCTACGGTATCTTCCAGCGGTGTCGTAACAGGTGTTGACGCAGGCACTACGCTGATCATTGCTTCATTTACTGATAGCGATAACATAACATACTCTGCTTTCTGTACTGTTACTGTAACTGGTGGCGAAGGCTAATAAGAAAGGATTTTTATGGCTGATATAAACCTCGAACAGATGAACGACAAGTCTTTGGAGATCCTTGCAGATATATGGGATCCGTATTTTAGCTTGATGAAGGATAAGAAGTTCTTAAATCTGTATACTTCAAACCTTCAGGAAGCAATCAAGTACGCTTGTAAGAATCATCAGAAGGAAGTTATCGAGATTGCAGCAGTATTGGAAGGCAAGAAAGTTGAAGAATATGTAGTCAATCCTTTTAAACTTCCTATCGTATTACTCACTGCTATTGGTACTTACTCAAAAATCAATAAGGACCTTTTTATCTCGCAGGATCAGAGCAAGGAAATAGCCTCTTCTGGTCCTGCTACGGAGAGTATAGAGGCAGAAGAACAGCCGAAAGATTCCTAAATTATTGCTTAGCAAAATTGGAGATAGAACAGAGGGCAGAGGCATATAAAATGTATGTCTCTGACTCTCTGTTTTTTATTCAGCACATGTTTACTGATAAAGAACAAGATGAGAATTTTGGTTCTGTTTTCGGCATGAAACTTCGAGATGTTTTCCAAAAATATGAAGAAAGCAAGAATGCTACGAAACCTGTTGAGACTGCAGAAGACATCAAGAACAGAATGATCGAAAAAAGTAAAAAGTTAAGTGGTACTAAACTATGAATGTATTTGAATTATTCGCAAAATTAGGACTC